>Ga0209475_10000251_pt1 | contig 143903 bp, 126 predicted proteins | sample tdDd471_FD_187128 | JGI IMG/M metagenome (GOLD analysis project Ga0209475, IMG submission 187128) | Marine sediment microbial communities from the Atlantic coast under amendment with organic carbon and nitrate - tdDd47.1 (SPAdes)... | ecosystem: Environmental > Aquatic > Marine > Coastal >... | reverse complement strand
TGCTTTTGATTGGAACAAAAATGAGCTGGCGACCGTTCAGGTCAAAGACTCATTTCGTGTTCCTCAAAGACCGCGGCAAACTACTTGATTGCATACTGGTCGTCAAGAAGAAAGTGGTCACTAATAATCTTTTTTACAAGACGTTCACATTAAGAAAAAATACTAATCATGGTAATGCCTTGTTGTTCTGATATAAATGTTTTCTGTCTTGGGTGAAATTCAGTTCTGTTAATCCTCTGAAGTCCATTTTGAGAGAATATCTATTATTTTTTTGGCCTGGTCAGTACTTGATATATTAAATTTTGATTTCATTAAATATTCGCCTTGTCGTTTCTGGTAACGACGGATTGTATACATATCTTTACCGAATTCACTCGTTTTGCGGTCAAGGTTATTGTAGCGATACAAAATTGTTGTCCAGGCTCCTTTGGAAAGGACCTCTTTTCCGGTCTCTCTGACGATCTGGACTCCATCTTCTTCATAGTTGATTGTAAGCTCTTCTATAGTTGCGTTCATTATTCTTTAACCTGATAAAGGGGGATTTTGGGTTGAAGTGCAACTGCTCAAGCCGTTTGGCTGGAGTGCAGGGTGACTCAACTCCAGACTTGGCAGTGGCTTGTCTGAATTTATGTGAGTATGTAACGCAAGTCTGTGAGAGTGTAAAGGTAAAGGTCAAAAAACTCTCAATCACAATTATTGGAATAGGCTAGGTATTCGTTAACATCACGATGTAGTTTGCCCCGATAAATGTAATCCAGTTGATGTGCCTTCTACTATGATGTGATGTCCGTCTGTAAATGCGCCTTCCAGGAGTTTAATAGCCAGCAAATCTTCTAAATGCTTCTGGATTGCGCGTTTCAAGGGGCGGGCTCCGTAAGCAGGGTTGTAACCTGATTCAAGCAGAAACTGTTTTGCACTTTCTCGTATGTGAAGAGTTATGTTTTTTGCATCGAGTCGAGTGATGAGTTTTTTTAACTGAATATTAATGATGGCTGACAGATCTTCACGATTTAAACTGTCAAAAATTATTATTTCATCAATTCTATTGAGAAATTCCGGCTTGAATTGATGGTGAAGAAGTTCATCAATTTGTTGCTGGACGATCGCCTTCTCAACTCCTTTAGTGGCCATTTCAGTGATGAGCTGGCTGCCGAGATTGGATGTCATTATCAGAATAGTGTTTTTGAAGTCTACCGTTCTTCCCTTACCATCAGTCATTCTTCCATCATCGAGGAGTTGGAGAAGAACATTAAAAACATCAGGATGAGCTTTTTCAATTTCATCAAGAAGGATCACTGAATAGGGTCGTCTTCGGACGATTTCTGTCAAGTACCCGCCCTCTTCGTAGCCCACATAGCCAGGGGGGGCACCAATAAGTCTTGCTACTGAATGTTTTTCCATGTATTCAGACATATCGATACGAACCATTGCCTGTTCGTCGTCAAAGAGAAAGTCAGCAAGGGATCTGGCAAGTTCAGTTTTTCCAACGCCTGTCGGACCTAAAAAGATAAACGACCCGAGTGGGCGATTCGGATCCTGTAACCCTGCACGAGCTCTTCGTACTGCATTGGCCACTGCATGTATCGCCTGTTTCTGTCCAACAACTCTTTTCGCAAGCATTTCCTCTGCACGGACGAGTTTATCTTTTTCGCCCTCGAGCAATTTAACAACTGGTATTCCTGTCCACTTGGCAACAATAGCTGCAATATCCTCAGCATCGACTTCTTCTTTGAGCATCATTTGTGTGGACTGTATTTCCTGAAGCTTAAGGTTTGAAGTTTCGAGGTCTTTTTCAAGCTGCACCTTTTGGCCGTATCTGATTTCAGCAACTCGGCTTAGATTGCCTGTTCTTTCGGCTTTTTGCTCCTCGATATGTGCTTCTTCAATTTGCTCTTTAATGCTTTGTATGTTTCGAATGGTATCTCGTTCCAATAGCCACTGAGCTTTCATCGAGTGAAGACTATCGCTGAGGTCGGCAAGTTTTTTCTTTAATTCCTTAAGCCGATCTTGTGATGCACTATCTTTTTCCTTCTTGAGTGCCTCGTGTTCTATTTCAAATTTAATTTTTTGTCGTTCAAGTTCATCAATTTCAGCAGGCATTGAATCTATTTCAATACGCAATTTTGAGGCTGCCTCGTCGATAAGATCTATAGCCTTGTCCGGGAGGAATCTGTCAGTAATATATCGAGCCGAAAGAACAACGGCTGCAACGGTGGCGTTGTCTTGTATTCGCACTCCGTGGTGAATTTCATATTTTTCTTTGATCCCTCTAAGAATAGCGATGGTGTCTTCTTCTGACGGTTCATTGACGAGGACTGGTTGAAAGCGTCTTTCCAGCGCGCTGTCTTTCTCTATGTATTTTTTATATTCATCAAGGGTTGTTGCCCCGACACAGTGCAATTCACCGCGGGCCAGCGCAGGTTTAAGCATATTTGAGGCATCCATTGAGCCTTCTGCAGCGCCGGCACCGACTAATGTATGAATCTCGTCTATGAACAGAACAATTTCTCCGGCTTTCTCTACAACTTCTTTGAGTACAGCCTTCAACCGATCTTCAAATTCTCCACGGTATTTAGCGCCGGCGATAAGAGAAGCGAGGTCCAGAGTTATGACTTGTTTGTTTTTGAGCGTTGCAGGAATGTCACCATTGACTATGCGCTGGGCAAGACCTTCGACAATGGCGGTCTTGCCAACACCAGGCTCACCTATGAGGATAGGGTTGTTTTTGGTTCTTCGTGACAATACTTGAACAATCCGACGTATCTCTTCGTCACGGCCAATGACCGGGTCGATTTTGCCAAGTTTGGCCAATTGGGTAAGGTTACGTCCATACTTTTCAAGGGCTTGGTATTTGTCTTCTGGATACTGGTCTGTTACACGATGGCTCCCCCGCAGGACAGAAAGCGCCTGGAGGAAATTAGCCTCCTCTACTCCACGATTCTTAAGGGCCATGCAGACATTACTTGTTGAACCTTTCAGGATTGCGAGAAAAAGATGTTCTTGGCTGACGTAGTCGTCCTGCATCTGCTTTGCAATAGCAAAAGAATTATCCAGGATCTGTTGAAGCTCCTTAGTGGCATAGTTTTGGCCGACTCCCTGACCTGAAACCTGGGGTACGCTATTAAGAAGCTGATTGAGGTCCATTAATATCAGGGATGGATCTGCTCCCATTTTTTGTAAAACCGGAACGACGATACCATCAGCTTGTGTAATGATTGCTTTTGTGAGGTGGGCAATATGGATTTCCTGGTGGTTGCTATCCTTGGCTAGTTGTTGAGCAGCCTGAATAGCTTCCTGCGATTTAAGGGTGAATTTGTCAAATTGCATAAGATCTCCTCTCGACAATCTTTTAGGTGCATCACCGTCATTCGGGTAATTACTTTGGATAGATTACGCAGAGAGAATAAGGACAGCAACCCATAGTGTCAAGTATTTGACACTATGGGTTGAGGCATAAAAAAAAAGCGAACCCTCTATGGGTTCGCTTTTATGTTTTTTATCAAAAATAACTATTGCTTAAAAGAGAGACAAGGCAAGCTAGCTTTGATCGAAAAACTTGTACGGTAGATAACTAAGATCAACCACAACTTCCTGAACTGCAAGATCCTGAACTGCAACCGCCACCAGAGCTAATGGGGTTGACTGAGGTAATTCCGAACCCTGAACGTGGTCCAGCGTCAACATAGTCAACTGTAATACCACCACAAGTGACCATCAGGCTATCTTCAACCAGGAACTTGAGATTGTCGTTTTCAAAAACTTTATCGCTGTCTTTAGGCTCATCCAGAGCCAAACCCAATGAAGGGCCAGCTCAGCCTCCCTGCATCAAAGCAACGCGTAACGCTGATTCGATATTGTTTGCCTGCATGTATTCTTTTAATTTTGTAACAGCCAAGTCTGTTACATTTAAATCAGACATGAAACTCCTCCTTAAAAATTGTGTCTTACGCCTTCTCTCGTTAGTGCTTGTTGCTTGCTAGAGAAGCCATTACTATTGGTTTACACCATAAGATGTGATGATTAATAGTCAATCATCTATGCTGGTTAAAATAGTAGCTATAACAAAGTGTGCAAGTATTTTCTTAAATGTTTGTTGGAAGGGAGCTAGGATTATAGCTAAATGTCTGTTGATAATTATGCTAAGTTGTTCAAAGAATAAGGTTAGATCCTTTCGTTAATATGATGGATTATTGTTTGCTTTTTTGTTTATAGTTCGATGACGAAGAATTTATTTCACCTCTGGTAGTAGAGAATCCGGCGGCACGTGTTCTTCAATACCCATTCTTCAGCGCCCGTTTTACTGGAAAGAATGGGGCGGCGGTATAAAAATTATATAAAGGAAAATCTTGATATGAAGAAAATAGTCATTTCGACAGGAGGTGGTGATGCTCCAGGTCTGAATGCCGTTATATATTCAGTAGTTCACAGCTGCTATCGTAAGGGATGGGAAGTTTATGGCAGTAGGAACGGGTATGACGGATTTTTGGATATTGATGAAATGGTCCGCCTTTTTCCAAGAGATGTGGAGGGTATTTATTCAACAGGTGGAACTATTCTAGGGTCAACAAACAAGGGTAATCCTTTTTCCAGACCAGTAAAGAATTTGGCCGGTGAAATTCAAGTCGTTGATGTCTCTGATAAAATTCTTCGTAATTTTAATAGGATGGGGTTCGATTGTCACATTGCTATTGGAGGAGACGGCAGCCTAGATATTGCTCACCGTTTTGCCTTGAAAGGTATGCCGGTTATCGGAGTACCAAAGACAATTGATAATGACTTGGAAAAAACTAACAGAACTTTTGGATTTGATACTGCTGTGTCCACTGCAACCGAGGCCCTTGATAAACTGCATTCGACTGCAAAATCACATAACCGGGTTATGGTGGTTGAGGTTATGGGGCGGGATTCCGGATGGATCGCCCTCTATTCAGGTATTTCCGGTGGCGCTGATGTGATTTTGATACCGGAAATTCCGTTTGATATCGAGGAAGTATGTAATAAAATATCTGACAATGAATTGCATGATAAGCTTTACTCTATAGTCGTTGTTGCTGAGGGTGCGGTAACGAAAGATGGCCAGAATTTTAATAAGGGTAAAGGGGAGTTGGGGCGTGATGAGGTGATTTTAGGTGGAGTGGGAGAGTGGGTCGCCTCAGAAATTAGAAATCGTACGGATAAAGACACCCGCTCTCTCGTGCTTGGTCACTTACAGCGTGGAGGTTCACCAACGACTTTTGACAGGTTACTAGCCTTGAGGTTTGGTGCTGCAGCTGTGCGTCTTGTCGAGGGGAGAACCTTTGATCACATGGTGGCCTTGAACGACTCGAAGATGGTGGCAGTACCCATAGCTGAAGCTATAAAGATGCGCAAAAAGGTTGACCTTAGCAGTGATAAAGTTATGACTGCGAGGGATATTGGAATCTGCTTTGGTGACAAGGATATCCGCAGTGAGGTGGAGTAAATTACAGGATGTGTCCAATTGAACAGAAACAACTATAGTCTTGCCTTTAAACTATTGTATGATCATTTCGGACCTCAAGACTGGTGGCCTGGTGATAGTCCTTTAGAAATAATGGTCGGTGCAATTTTAACCCAGAATACCAGTTGGTCAAATGTTGAAAAAGCCATTCAAAACTTAAAGTCGGAGGATGTGCTTAATTATCAATCACTATCGCATTTAACTGTCGATGAGCTCGCACAGTTAATAAGACCAGCTGGATATTATAATCTCAAAGCTAGGCGTTTGAAAAATCTACTTGAGATGGTTGCTAGCATTTACGAAGGGGAGTTGGACCTGCTTCTTGCAGATGAGTTAGGGGCTGTCCGGGAAAATTTGCTTGCAGTGAAAGGTGTAGGCCCTGAGACTGCTGATTCAATTCTCCTTTATGCTTGCGGGCGCCCTGTGTTTGTCGTCGATATGTATACCCATAGAGTCTTTAGTCGCCACAATATGGTAGAAGAGGAGACCGATTACCGGACGATACAGGATCTTTTTGTGGATCATTTACCTCAGGATATTCATCTGTATAATGAATATCACGCATTGATTGTGCGAGTTGCCAGCACGTTTTGTAAAAAAACAAAACCCCTGTGCGGAGACTGTCCGCTACAGGGGCTGAATGTATAAACTATTTATTTTTACGATTTTAAATTCAGAAGCGCGCCTGTCATATCATTGACTGTTTCAATTGTTTTAAGGTTTGCCTTGTACATGGTGCTGTTCAAATTCATGTCCACTAATTCTGTTGCCAGATCAACATTTGAAAGCTCAACCAGCTCCATTCCTGCGCTGGTTTCCTGGTACACGCTATCCCCTGGGCTGGTGGTTTTGTTGATCTGGGCTTTTACGCCTTGAGGGTCAACGCTGGCGTTGGTGACCATGGTCTTTTGGAAATTTTCGGTATTGCTGTTAGCAACATTATTCCCATTGGATTGTAATTTGGTGCCAAAAGCTTGTAATCCGGTAAGAGCACTTTGGTATGCTGATATCATTGAAGGCTCCAGTTGGTAGGAGTAAGAAAAAACTTTTATTTTGTATTTTATGCAAGCACGTCCTGCACCAGAAAAAGCTATATTGGTTGTATTTATTTAAAATCAGTTGCTTACTGAAAATTCACTTGAGGGTGGACTTGGTTTGCATATGCAGAAAGCTATCTGTTAAAAACTGAAAATGTAATTATACGTACATATTCTGTATCAGTTTGACCGTTAAGGGTTGGTTGTTCTAATAATTTCATCAATGAATGAACTAGCTTCTTCTTTAGTATAATCTGCTTTGAGAAGGGCTTTTCGGTATCGCTCTAATATCTCGCGTGCTTTGAGGTGATTGTTGTTCTGGTAATGCAATTTGTAGAGGAGGACGGTCAGTTTTTCCTCAAGGTAGTTAATCTGGAGAATCCTTTCAAGGATGGTAATGGCTTCCTCCAGTCTTCCAGCCTCTGCTAAATTTTTTGACCATGTAGAGCCGACATCAACCATCAAATTGGTCAAAATATCATTAAAGGTTAGCACCTGCTCACTTCGAAAAGTATCCTCTGGCAGGGCATTTTTCCACAAAGAAAGTGCAGTTTGAAAAGCGTTGTGTGCTTGCCATAAGTCATTGTTTTTACAATGGCTTAGGCCTGTTCTGGCTGCTTCAATAAACTGGAGTGTGTCTATCTCATAATTTGTCAGACAGAGAATACCTTTTTGGAGGTATAGGTAGTTTTTTACCGGTATTGGCAGGTGAGGGGCAATGAGCTTTCTGAGCCTGGTAAGCAGGGTGTCGAAGCTTTTTCTGGCATTTTCCGGACTGCTCTCGGGCCAGAGCTCTAATTGGATTTTCTCCTGTGGAATACGCTGGCCTTTTGCGGTGATCAATAACCCCAAGAGCTCTCGCTGAAAAGGGGTGAGATCTTTAGAATGAAAGAGAACTTTTCCAGACATACTTAGCTCAAAACTATCCATGAGCTTAAAGTTCAAGAGAGGGAATGGTTCGCCGTCCTCTGCAAAATTGAGATGCAGGCGGCTTTTGGCCAGAATCTGTGCGAAACTTTTTTCAATGTCTCTTTGTACAGCAAGAGAAAGAAGCTTTGTCATCATTACTGGTTCCCAATTCCAGAAATGATTGTAACCATTGATCTTCATCAATGAAAGACCGTTTTCGAGGTCATCAAGAGCTGTTTCCGGACCTTCTGCTTCATATTTGAAATAGCTCAAGTTGAAAAGCGCGCAGATCATCAGGTAAGTTGATGGAATTGTTTGGGCGATGGCAAGGCCCCTTTCCAGACAGATGCGGGCGTTTTTAAATTTTTTAATACGGGTGTAGATTGAACCGGCCAGAATGTTGTGAAAAGCTGTGTAGAAGGGCCCTCCCGCTTTTTCTCTTAAGAGTGCTGACTTGGTGATCAGTACTTCTGCTTCATCTGCATAGCCGGTCAGAGCGAGCCCAAAAGCTTTCCATTGCAACAGCTGGCTGTGCATATGGTGTGTTGAAGCTGTTGAAGTAACGTCCAATCCTTTATCTAGTAGTTCAAGGGCCTGTTGTGGTTGTCCCAGAGAAAATAAATTGCTGCTACCCCAGACATATAAATATGGGGCGGCCACTGTCTGGTCGACGATTGTTTGATCAATAGACTTTTGCAGGGCGAGTTGTTGGGCGTAAAAATTCCTATGATCGCCGGTCATCGATAGATAACAGAGATTGATGACCCGTAGAGTCAATTTATTGGATTCGCCAACAAGTGGGTCATTGAACAGTGAAAAACATACTTCTGCCTCGCGGAGATATTTTGCTCGATTGCCGCTAAGCAGTTCAATGTATCCTTGGATAAACCTTGTGGAAGCTATAAAATTGCGAATCTCATGTCTGTTTGCCTGCTTACTCGCTATTTGGATATAGTGCCGGGCTTTTTCCATATTCCCTTCAAAAAAGCAGTAGCCAGACGCAAGATGTCGGGCAGCCATGATAAGAATCGGCATGGGGAGCGTTGCCTTGTTTTTCTCCAATAAAGATTGAGTCCGTGGCAAAAGCAGGGCACCTTCATTGTATTTTCCGGAGATAACAAAATGAAAATAAATGGTTTGAGAGAGAGCTATCAATTCACCAATTTCTTCTTTTTTCTCGGCGAATTGATCCCGGGCAGAATCCCAAAAGGGAAGGGTTGTGTGGGGGGTAAAATCAACCCGGAGAAGGCCGGCAAAAAGAGTTAGCCAACTATGCTTAAAGAGGATCTCGTCGGGGATACTTTGCAAAAGAGTGAGCATGCTAAATGTCTTGTTCTTGGCAATCAAGTCCATCCCTTTTTCCCGAAGGATAGCCTCCATTGCTGCAAAGTCTCCACCATTTTTATAACATGTGAGGGCCTTTTCTGTTATGTCTTGATCTAAGTAGTAGCGGGCCTCAATGTTGTAAATAGCTCCAATTTCTGTTTCAGAAAAAAGTGATTTTCCGCGCTGCTGAAGGAACTCCTGAAAAAAGTGGTGAAAGCGAAAGGTTTGCTGATGATCATCAAGGTTATATATAAAAAAGTTTTCCCGGGTCATATCCGAGAGTATCTTGCCAAAAGAATCAATTGCCGAAATTTCAATTGCCAAATCGACAGGGATGTCTTGCAGAAAAGCTAACTTTAAAAAGATATCATGAAGATCTTCAGGGATCTGGGCGAAAATTTCATCTTGGAAATAGTCAAGCATGTGACCGGTTCGGGGCGGAGTGGGAATATCATCTGTGGATGAACCAACCCAAAATTTGCTCCTGCCGGTTATAGGGTGACTGCCGAGGATAATCCCCATAATCCACCCATTAGTTACTTTCTGTATTTTTATAGCATCCTGCCTGCTGATCACTTTATTGAGTACTGTTGAGTAAAGAGCTTCAACGTCTTGATTACTCAATGCCAAGTCAGCGGTGGAGAGGTAGGCTATCTGTGAACCATTGCGAATTGTCGTCCCTTTTATCTCAAGGGGTTGTCTACTTATAAAGAGAAAGTGTACCCGAGGTGGAGATGTGTCCAGAAGATGTTCGAGGAGTTTGTTGGTCAGTGCGCCGAATTCAATACGATGCAGGTCATCGAAAACCAAATAGATATCCGATTCAAGGTAAGTGTCGAGATCTTGAAGGAGAATATTGGCACAGCGTGTCAGGTCAAGCGGTCCGACACTTCCTTCATTCAGGATATTTGTGAGTTGTGGTGAGGTGAATCCAGGCAGGTTACCACAGAGGTTTATGAGCAGAGAGGATAAAAGTAATATAGGATCAGAATCTTCAGGGCCTATCTGGTACCAGATGTATGTGTTGTTATTATATTCCAGAAATTGATAAGCGAGTGTCGTCTTTCCCTGGCCGGCCTGTGCTTCTATGATAATTGCTTTTTTATTGTGCTGTTTGTCAGGGAGTTTGGCTTGGAGTAAATTGGCTCTGAGCAGAGATTGGGATTGATCGATACGAGGCGGATAGAACTTATTGGAGGGCACGACGTAGTTGGTTAGACTTTCATCATGTGTCATAGGGCACCGTCATTTTTATCTTTTTGGTCTTTTCTGCTGTAGTAGTAGTTTTTTACTTACACCCCTGATAATATTTGCATCTTTTGAAGTAAGCATCATTCTGCTGAAAAAATTTCGAATATTGCTCATCCAATAAGCATGGCTTACTTTTTCTATAAAATCAATAGCAGACAACGATTTTTCTAGGTACGAATACATACTTTCAAGTTCAAACGATGTCGCTAATTGAGGTGAGCGAACCATGTCTTTTGAGGCGTGAATGATACCATAATGAAGCTCATAACAATGGATAGCAACAGCTTGGGCAAGATTTAGTGACGAGAAGTCGGCGGTAGGGATGGCTGAGGCCATCTGGCAGTATTTAAGATCGTCATTGGTGAGGCCGGTGTCTTCAGGGCCAAAGAGGATGGCTATCTTGTTGTTGGCTATCTGTGGAAGCAGTGCTTCCACCATTTCCCGTGGGGCTTGCTCCACAAACCTCTGGCGGCCGCGTCTTGCGGTTGTTCCGACCACCACTGAAAAATCAACAAGAGCCTCTGCTAAATTCGGGTAAATTTCCAGATTATCAATGAGGTGAGCAGCCTTATGAGTGGCCATCTTTGCCATTGGTTCTCTGTCTGGCAGACTTTCTCTGACGAGAATAAGGCGAGTAATCCCCATGTTCCAGGCAACTCGGGCAGCTGCGCCTATATTTTCGGGGACCTTTGGGCGAACCAGTATAATAGCGAGTTGCGACAGCAGGGTAGTGTCATTAACCATTAGCGATTATTTGTGGGTACTTTTTAAATAAAGACAGAAAATTTCAACAAACTTTCTTTATGCGAAACGATCGGGCAAGTCAAGAAAAAGGCTCAAATGCTGTTTGGGGAGTCAGCGTCAAAAGCACCTGCTTATTCTAAGGAGGTGGTGGCCATATTAAATAAAATTCTTTTGCTGAGAATATCGACATCAGTAACAGTTACCCGGATAAGATCTCCGATCTGGTATGTTTTGGCGGTGATATCACCAAATAAACGGTAATTTTTCTTGTCAAAAATGTAATAATCATCGGCGAGAAATTCTACAGGGATGGAGCCGCTAATACAGAGTTCCAGGATTTCGACATAGAGAGCGTTCTCTGTTACACCAGAGATGATGGCGTCAAACGATTCCCCCGTTCTGTTTTTCATATAATTGACTTTCAGACGTTCGTTCATGTCTCGTTCTGCTTTAATTGCTGTTCTCTCACGGGCAGAGAGAAATATACCTGAATCGTTGAAAGATGGTTGTTTCCTGTTTGGCGTTTTTTGTTGAGAATTCTCTGAAAGTAGCCTAAGGAGTTCCCGGTGAACGATTAAATCGGGATAACGTCTGATGGGAGAAGTGAAGTGGGTGTAGTTACCGGCTGCGAGACCAAAATGACCGACGTTATGGGCTGAATATTGTGCCTGCTTCATACTCCTTAACAGAAGATTATTGATGATGTATTGGTATTTTGTATCTTCAAATTTTTCCAAAACATCGGCGAACCAGACTGGGTCGTTTTGAAAGGGGGGCAAAGGAAGACCGAGTGTTTTAGCAAACTTCCAAAACTCTTCTGCCTTGGTGGTTTCGGGAGGTTCGTGCACTCGAAATAGCGCAGGGGTGGATTGCCGGCTAAATAATTCCGCCACTGCTTCGTTGGCAGCAAGCATGAATTCTTCGATAATCTGGTGGGCGAAATTCCTTTCCGTCCTTTTTATTGAATCAACTTCTCCTGAGTCTGTCAGGGTAAACTCAGGTTGAGGAAGGTCGAAGTCAATCGAACCGCGTTTTTTACGTTTGGTTTGTAAAGCCCTTGCCAGTTCTTCGGCCCATTTGAGCCCGGTAAGAAAGGGTTTGTGCTCTCTCCTGACGCTTGGGTCTTTGTCAATAAGGATTTTCTGTACTGTTGTGTAGGTGAAGCGATGTTGGCTGCGGATTATCGATCTGCTGAAGCGTTTTGTGAGAAGCGTACCTGAACGATCAAAATCGAGAATAGCTGAAACTGTAAATCTCTCTTCACCTGGAACCAGACTGCAGAGATTATTTGACAGTTTTTCCGGCAGCATGGGGATGACTCGACCAGGAAAATATATTGAAGTTCCCCTGGAGTAAGCTTCTCGGTCGATTGCCGATCCCGGCATTACAAAATAACTCACATCGGCAATAGAAACAAAAAGACGATACCCTTTGCGGGTTTTCATAACACATACCGCATCGTCGAAATCCTTGGCGCTTTCGCCATCGATTGTCACATGGGCAGTTTCTCTGAAATCCTCTCTGTGCGGTTCTGGTATGATTGTTTCTCCCAGTCTCTGGGTTTCGTCCACCACCTCATCACTAAACTGACAGGGAAGGTCGAACTGTTCGATGACCAACCTCATCTGTGTATCAATAGAGTCAGCCGTACCAAGAACTTCAATAATTTTTCCCTGGAGAAATTTAGCAGGAGTGTTGGTTCTTTCAAATTGTACTATGACGCCATTGCCATTTCTCGGTTGCAGATTCCCGGTATCGTTGATTTTGATGGTAAACGGAAATCTCCGGTCATCAGGGTAGACCAATTGCTCACGGCCGCTTTTGATGTAGATACCACCAATTCGATTTTTTCCATGAGAAAGTACTCTTACTAGAGTGCTTTCCGGTCGATCATCATTGCGGATGCGAATAACTCGAATCAGCACCTTATCGCCATGATGGGCATTGCCCATTTGTCCTGGTGAAAGGAAAGGGTCTCGTTTTAGCGGTGGGCTGTTATTGGGACTTTTTGTTACATTTACAAAACCAAAACCTTTTGGGTGTTGTACCAAAATTCCCTCGTAGAGCAGTGTTTTTTTGTGGAGTTTGAAATGGTTTTCTGCGTGTTTACTGATTAAGCCTGCATGGACCAGGGAGTTAAGGGCATTTTTGATTTCATTGGACCCGTGACTGGCTGATAAGGAATTATTTTGAAATTTGGCTAATGGCAGAGCGGTTCCGGCTTTGTGCAAGACAAAGAGCAAAATGTTTTCTAAGTCACTGCTTTTTTCAGCTCGCTTATTTTGTCGGAAAGACTGTTTCTTGCTATGTGGCTTAGATTCTCGAAAAGATCTTCTTTTTTTAGACATTATTTAGATTTTTGATTTCTCCGACAGGAGAATTTTGTTAAGCTGATTCAAAGGTTACCGTTTTAGTGAATGATGAGGTGGGGCATTTGGTCATCTCTGGCAATGTTTTCGGATCTTTAATCTAAGACATTTGGGGATTCTGTCCACAGTAAGTTTTCTATTTTTTAAAACCCCGAAAAGCGGGATAAGGGTGTTGAAGGTTGTTTGCTTACAAAAGATAAGAAAAACAATCTATAAATCACTGAAGTTGGGAGAGTATGCGTCGTATTTCATTTGATCTTGAACATTATCGCAATCAGATGCAGGCTTTGATCGCTGACAAGCCTGGAGTGGAAACCTTTTGGGAAGCTCTCGATTTTTCCATTGACGCACATGCTGATCAATGGCGCAGGTCAGGAGATGCATATATTCTGCATCCCTGCTCTGTGGCAAAAATTCTTGCCGAGGAAATGGATATCACTCATCCTGAAATCCTTGCTGCCGCTCTCCTGCATGATACCGTTGAAGATGTTGAGGAAGTTACTGCCGAGCTGGTTGGCCAGAAATTTGGCAGCTATGTACAAGCGATTGTCGAAGGCTGCACAAAGGTAACCCACGTTTCTGGAGACAAGCAGACAATTAGCCGGAATACCCATAGAAAGATATTTACCGGAGCGGCATTGCGGCCAGAGGTTATGTTGGTAAAACTTGCCGATCGTCTGCATAATCTTCGTACTTTGCGTGCGATGCCGAAAGCCAAGCGTCAGCGGATAGCAGATGAAACAATCGATATTTATGCTCCGTTGGCCACCGTTTTTGGCCTGTTTAACCTTAAACGAGAGATGTATAATCTGGCTTTGCTTTATAAGTATCCGAAGCAGGGTGCCAAGTTGAATAACCATATTCGACAGTTGCAAAAATCTCCAATTGGTCAGACTATTGTAGAAAGTGTTCAAAAAAATGCCGAACGCAATAATTTCTCATGTCGGGTAAAGGTTCGAACTAAAAAATTGTGGGCTTACTATGATGTTGCCAACCATATCCTGGTTCAGCGTATAGATACCCCCCTGGAGATTCTCATTGTTGTTGATGATGTGCAATCCTGCTATCGGGCTCTTGGCATCGCCAATCAAACTTTCAAGCCCATTCCCCGAACTATTCGCGATTTCATTGCCAACCCTAAACCAACTGGCTACCAGGGATTACATGCCAGGGCAATTGTTGAGGGGCAAAAATTTCTTTTTAAGATTCGAACGGATGAAATGGAGCGAAAGGCGCAAAAGGGGCTATTTAGAAACTGGAGTTCAAAAGCAGGTAAACAAGGAAGATTCATTAGAGAAATTCAGGAAATGTTTGATGTTATCGGTTCCGAGGATACCTTCTCCTATCGTGATGTTATAGCGGCCAGTGGTGTCAAAGAGATTTATACCTATACCCCCCAGGGTGATTTAATTTGTCTTCCTGTTAAATCGACTGTGCTCGATTTCGCTTTTAGGGTGCATACAGAAATTGGACAGACATGTCTTGGGGCCATGATTAGGAATAAACGAGTGGCCCCTTCCCATGTGCTAAAAGATGGTGATATGGTACGGATCGTTAGGGCTGATCAGCCTATCCGATTTGAGCAGCATATGCTGGTTCTGTGTAAAACCCCGCGCGCAAGAGGGGAACTTGCAAAAAACTTTAAAGCCAGATGCAAAAAGGTAACTCGGGAAGTGGGAATTTCCATGTTGCGTCAGGAAATGTTACGCTATGGCGTTCCTTTTGATGTCATGGAAAGTAAAGATGTGCCCGAACTCCTGGCTCTTTATTCTCTTTCCTCGCTGGATGAGTTGTATATTCAGCTAGGTGAGGGGAGACTGCCGCTGAAAGAGGCCATGGGAAATATTAAAAACATTCTCTTTGGCGGGGTATCCCCCCTGGTGACGCCCACTGGAGCATTCAATAAAATAGAATTAACAACGCTCGATCCGGTTTCGGTTAAACTGTCCTCCTGTTGTAAGCCTAATCCTACCGCCAAAGACAACTGTGCTCTACTCACTCCTAAAGGGCTTTCCGTTCATCATAAAAACTGCGAACGTTTTCGAAAACTCAAATTTCAGCGTGAAGATGCTGTAAATATCTCTTGGAAAATAAGGGAAACTCACGTGAGAAGAAAACAGATTATCCATGTTATTAAGGCAACAAGGAAGAATATTATGCAAATTATCGGTTCTGCACCATCTGAATTGGAAATGCAGAGCCTTGATATTCTTTCCAGCTATTCTTCTCTCTATCCCGCCTGGCAACTCACTTTCAGGGTGGTTAACCTGTATGCCTTGCAAAAAGTTTTGAAGCACTTCGACAAGTCTGGTCTTACTTATGAGTTCGACCTAGATTGTTAAAAAAGGTGCCTTTCTCTCACTCAGGTGGAAAAAGCTGAAATCTGATTCGTTGTTTATTTGTCGATCTCAAGGAGGAATAATTTCTTAATCGACACTTCTTTCATCTTCTGGTTTTGGTTTCTGCACATCGTAGTTGGCAAGTATTTTACCTAGCATGTCTGGTAAATCATTTGGTTGCCTTGAGCTTCTCTTAAGCTGAGTCAGTGTTTTTTCGAGTGTGAGTTTTTCTCCCATGAAGATATGTCTTAAGATAAGAGATATCAGCCTGGTTATCGTCGTTAGATTGGAGATACGGGACTGCAGGTGCTGGTCTCTGTCAAAAGCTGTTGAGGCAAATATTTCCACCGGATTGCCTTCAAGCTCACTTATAGAAACATACCAGGTGTTTCGTTCCCTGTCTGTTGTCCGGTGACGGACACCGTCGAGGACATCAGGGAGTTCCTGCTCGACATGCTTTGATTGGAGGCAGGAAATTCCTGAAATTCCGGCCATATTGGAGATTTTGTCAAGTGTCTCCGGCTTTGTTTTTAACAGTTCAACGATGTTTATGCAGGTTGGGCATAGCCTGCCATTATCTTTACCGCTGAAGTTGCTTTTTTCTCCGCAACCATTGCATGGCTCACTTATTATTGTTGTTGTCTTTTTTCCAGTCGTCATATGGGATAATATTTTTAATATATTCTTTGAGGTGTGTCCGGAACTTCCGGCCACTTATTTCCCTTGCACCAAAACGTAATAGATGCTCGGTCGTCATCTGGCAGTCAATCAGTTGAAAATTTCTGTTCTTTAAATACTCAACCAGAGCAATCAATGCAAACTGTGAACCGCATTTTATTCGGGAAAACATCGATTCACCAAAAAACATTTGATCTAAAGCAATCCCGTATAAGCCACCAACCAAAAGATTATCCTGCCAGCATTCAACTGAATGGGCGAAACCAAGGCGATGCAAGGTTGTGTAGGCAGTTTGCATTTCCGGAGAAATCCAGGTGTCTGTCGCGCTCTCCGTTCGTACCTCCGCGCACTGGCTGACCACTCTTGCAAACGCACAATCGAAGGTTATTTTAACTGAGGCTGCTTTGGCATAACGAACAACTCTTTTGGGTACCCTGAATTCATTCGGGTAAAGAACCAGGCGAGGGCTGGTAAACCACCAAAGAATTGGATCACCTTCAGAATACCAGGGGAAGATGCCCTGGCGATAAGCCATCAGTAGTCTCTCTGGCCGAAGGTCTCCTCCTATTGCCAGAAGACCGTTCTCTTCAGCATAATCCGGATGAGGGAATTGAATTTGGTCGTTTAGCTGGAAAATCGGCATTAATTATACAAAGGTCTGTGTGTTGTTTCGCATACCCTCTTTAATGAGGTTTAAGTGCGCTAGTCTACCACTGAAATCAACATAAGAAAAGAACCACAGAGAAGATAAGTCCAAGAGGTGAGATCTGGAATATCTGTCTATGTCAGAGCTATTCGAATACACTGTTTATTTATTTCAGGAGTGTAGTATTATTGTGCTTGTCTCCGGTAAAGCTTATATTTTTATGCCAGGAGGGCAATCGAAACAGTCGCGAATAAATATAATATAACCCTTGTCGCAAAACCATGATAGAGATTGATAAAGATACTGAGAACAGCGTAAAATCACCATTTCAGGAAGAAGTCGTTGTTGAAAATTATTTCGCATGCGCCAACCGAGGTGAGGTGTTGTCTCAAATAAAAGAGGCGGTACAAAATGGTGCAACTCTCATGGTGCTTACTGGTGAAGAAGGAAGTGGGAAAACGATGATATGTCGTCTACTCGAACATCAGCTGTCACCAATATGTACAACAGTTTTCTTACCCCGAACTGTGGATTCCTTTGAAGAGGCTGTTCAGATTATAGCCAGGGAATTAGGTTTGATTGATGTGGCCGAATTGGAAGGCGGGGACATTGAAATGACACTGGAGCAGATAAATGATTTTCTGCTGGAGGAGTCTCTTAATCTCTTTATCATTTTTGATGAGGCTGAAAATCTCTTTCTGGCCACTCTCGAAAGAATTCGTACAATGCTGGATCGGGCCATCGAAGCTGGAGCACAGATGCATATTCTTTTTTCAGGTCGAGAAACATTGCTTGAAAATTGTAATCAACTCGCTCTCAATGATTTTCAAGACACCGATGACCTGTTCTTTGGGTTGATGCCACTTTCAAAAGATGAAACTGCCGACTATTTGAAACACTGTAGCACTCGATTGACGGATAAGGATGTAACCACGGTTTTTAGTGATGAGGATGTGAGTAACATATATTCTTTAGCAAAAGGAAATTTTAGAACAATTAACATTCTTGGCGAAGAATCAGTGAAATCCCATAGTGCGGATACTTCGTTTATGGTGCTCCTGGATGGGGTTAAAGATGGTTATGGTTCAGGAAGAGGGGAGGCTTATGCAACACAATACTCCCATCTTGTTGATACATTTAGGCCATATTTACCATGGATTGGTGGTGGGCTTTGTTGTTTTTTATTATTTCTTTTTCTTGTTGGTCTGGGAGATGAGGACAGTGATGTTGCTCAGGACATTCAACAGACCGAAAAGAATGTACAGATAGAAACGGTGACAACGGTACGGGAGCCGCTCGGCCAAAATCCTGAAATCGCAGAGCCGGTCAAAAAAGTACAATCTCCTGAAGAAAATGAAACGGCATTTCAGGTGTCGGAGCACAATGCACCTGTTGTTGAGGAGGCGGTTAGCCTTCCTGTGGAAAACACAACGCAGAAAGATGTCGAGCAACAGCAAAGTGTGGTTAAGCAGGCAGCAACTATGGAAAATGAGATAGCTGAAAAAGTTGAGGTCATCGAGGATGAAGTGGGTGTCGAAGCGGGAGATCAAGTTCTCGTTGAAACCACGGATCAGCAACACATTGAGGGAGCTGAAATAGTAGAGGCGGCGGACATCGTCACACTTCGGCCGAGACAGGAGCTGAAGATAAAGCATGTATCATCGCCGGAACACCAGGGCGTGATAATTAAGGTCCAGTCTCGAAAAGAAGTACGGAGTGGAACTGTTGCAAATGGCTATTTCTCAGTTGCTGACCTCTATGACGCAAGATTAATGGCTGGTCTGAGCTGGAAGGGAAGTGACAAGCAGAATATGTATACAGTCCAGCTTATGGTCTTGGCTTCTAGTGCCGCTGAAAAAAATCTTAAAAAGATGCTGGCTCAGGTTAACTACAGGCAAGAGGCCGGGAATTTCTTTATTTTCGAGAAAGCAACAAAGCCGGCACATATCTATGTGTTCTATGGTGAGTATCCAAATATTGAGACCGCTAGGCTTGTAAAAAACAGCCTGCCTAAATTTCTCCGTGATCACAAACCGTATGTTGTCTCAATTAAAGGAGCAATCTCCAAGGTTCGAAAATAGTCCTCGGCTGAAATATCAAAAAAGGTCATTACAGTTTCAGAATGTAATGACCTTTTTTTTGGTTTTTGCAGATTATAAACTGGTCGCAAAATACACAAACAATGCAAATTGCTGCAACGGTGATGATATCTTCTTTAGGTTGTCACACCTTAAAGCTTCCCACTATTTCGGCAAGTTCAGCTGATCGTGCCTGGAGATCTGTCGCACTGTCTTGGACTTCATTACTGTTTTCAGAGATGTTCTGCGCCGCTGAGGACACCTCTGTGATATCAATTGTAATATCGGCTGATACAGTAGAGCTCTGGTTGACATTTTCGTTAACTTCTTGGATTCCTTGACTTGCCTGAGCAATATTGTTGGCTATTTCCTGTGTTGTGGCTGTCTGTTCCTCAACAGCAGTTGCGATAGTTGAGACTATTTCGTTAACACCACCAATCACAGTAGAAATTTGATTGATTTCTCCTCCGGCTGATTTTGTAGTTCTCTGAACGTCATCAATAAGAGTTTTTATGTCTAAAGTGGCTTCAGCTGTCTGTTTGGCGAGCTCCTTGATTTCGTTGGCGACAACAGCAAAACCTTTTCCAGCCTCACCTGCTCTGGCAGCTTCTATTGTTGCATTAAGTGCAAGAAGATTAGTTTGCTCGGAAATCTCAGTAATTGTTTCAGTGACTTTTCCTATCTTGTCTGCAGCACCACCTAACTCAGTCATTTTCCCGGATGCGTTATGGGCTTGCCCAACAGCTTCACTTGAAATGGATCTGGCCCTTTCTGCGTTCTCAGCAATTTCAGTTATAGTTGCAGTCATCTCCTCAGAAGCAGCTGCAACCATGTTGGTGTTTGTTGCTGATTGTTCCATCGCAGCAGCAACATTATTAAGGTTTGCAGTCATTTCTTCAGAAGCAGTTGCAACGTTCGTTGCTCTTTGGGAGGTGTCTTCAGATTTTGCAAGTAATTCTTTAGAAACATCAGCAAGGCGATTGGAGCTTACATCAACGCTTGAGCTATTATCCGCTATCTTTATAATAATATTCTGGAGTTTCTCAATGAAGATATTGAACCACTTGGCCATTTCACCAATTTCATCATTACTTACAACGTCAAGTCGCATTGTGAGGTCTCCTTCACCCTCTGCGATGTCTTTCAGCCCAGCAACAGCCTTGTTTATAGGAGTTGTTATACCTTTTGAGGCAAAATAGATTAAGAAACCAACAACAATTTGAGCTGCAATGATAATTGCAATCAGGTAGCTCCTGATTTGCTTAGGGCCTACAAGAAATTCTTCTTCATCTTGAGTTACAGCAATGCTCCAATTTTTAGAGCTTACTGGAGCATAAGCTGCAATTTTAGGGACACCTTTAAACACATAGTTTTCTACACCTGCACGACCAGAGAGCATAGCCTGGGTTATCTCTTCCATTCCTTTAAGGGTTTTTAAATCGAGCTCTAAGATAAGTTTTTCCTTAGGGTGAGCATTAATTATACCTTTCTGGTTAATCATGAATCCGTAGCCGGTCTCACCGGTTTTTTCTGTAATAACAGATACTAGAGACTGAGCTTTGATGGACATGCCAAAAATACCGAGGAAACTTCCGTCATCTGATTTTACTGGAGCACAAGCAACATATATGAGTTTACCAGTGGATTTTGATCTGACAATGTCACCTACTACAGGATTGCCTGTCTGTTTGGCTTCTTTGAAGTATCCCCTCGTAGCGACATTTGATCCTTTATATTCCTTGCCATTGTATAATTCACCTGTGACGAGCAAGCCTGTCTCATCGGTTACAAAAATTCCAAGAAAGTGATCATTAAGTACATTGTATTTTCGCTTCATGTCTTGACGAAGTTTTGCCAAATCAGAAGCAGCATTCTCGGCTCCGACTTCTTTAACTTTTTCTAACACCTCGATAACATTTCTGCCCTCAGCAAAGGCTGCAACAGTTTCGGACTGTAAGTCAAATATTGTTTCTACTGTATTTGCAATATTTTGGGCTCGACCTTTTCCACCTTGTTGCGCAACGTCAAGGAGTGCGTTCGTTGATTTAACGGTTGCCATAATCCCAACAACAAGTAAGGGAATAAGGACTGCGAGGCAGCCTCCGATTATTAATTTCGAAGAAATGGATTTGAGATTAAGTTTGCTCATTTGGCACCTATGTTTTTCAAAGAAGGGGTGTTCGGTTGACTGTGAATCTTCGCACCGATTGTACAATTAAAATATTGTAAGCTTGTTATGAGGGTATGATATTCATTCTTAAAAAGTCAAATGTAAAAGAGTTTGTTTTGAGTAAATTTGTATGAGGGTTTTATCGGATCTATTGCGGGGAAAGTTTATGCTTATCTGGAGAACTACGATTCTTTTGGGCTCAAATGGCTAGTTTGCTGAAAGAGAAAGCTAGGGGCAGGGACTAATTGAGCACATTCCGCTACCGATGATCATCGAATCCGGTCGTGTTCTCTTGGTGTTCTTTTCTTCTACTCATCATTTCAAATCAAGAATTCCAGACGTCGTGCTTAGTCCGTTGACAACGGGAACGCGGTACAAGAAGTTGATCTCTTTGATAAATTATAATGAGTTTTTTTATATGAGATTGGTTCGCGTTCGAGCTTGACTTTATCTGTATCTCTTTGATAGCATATTTGTAATTTCATACCATCTATCTCCAATGTGTTGTCTCTAGTTAAAGTGTGCCCGTGTGAAACAAACAAGGAGAATTTGACTTCAAGTGCAACTGTTTCTAGTCAAATTACTTAAAATATTTTGGTATTCAGCAATCTTCAACCTAGATCTTGGATGGAGACCGTCAGAGTAAGATGGAGTTATGACACTCTTAGGGGGTGCAAAAAGTTTGGTTGGTATGATGAGCCTGAATCATCAAGCGTTGCATTTCAGGAATCCATGGATGAAATATCCACTTGGGGAATTCTTTGTAAACGACAAAAGGGTTAACTCAAAATGAGTCAACCCTTTTATATCTTTGGTGGAGCTAGTCGGGATCGAACCGACGACCTCTTGACTGCCAGTCAAGCGCTCTCCCAGCTGAGCTATAGCCCCAAAAATTACTGGTCCGTAAAGTTGCAATATCATTAACAGGGTTTATTTTTAGTGTCAATAAAAAACAGTACAATGTTTATAGCCATATACCATATTTGTTGCTAATGAAAATTAGGTTTGTTATGCTTTGCAGTTTCGTGAGAAATATTTAGAGTTGTGCACATTTAATTAATTTTGAAAGGAGCAAAGCTCCTTAATTCGGCTAAGTGCTGATATAATTTTAAGGTGTGCTAAAGCACCTTTTATCGCAAGGAAGAACGTATGTATTCACCATTTAATTTTCTGTTTGGCTGGTTGTCAAACGATCTCGCAATAGATCTTGGAACCGCAAATACCGTTCTGTATGTTAAGGGAAAGGGTATTGTATTGCGTGAACCTTCCGTTGTCGCTGTCCGTCAGGACGGACGGATGAGTAAAGTGCTGGCCGTCGGACAGGAAGCTAAGATGATGCTCGGTAAAACACCAGGAAATATCAGTGCAATTCGGCCCATTAAAGACGGGGTAATTGCTGATTTTGAAGTAACTGAAGCAATGCTGAGATATTTTATTAACAAGGTTCACAACAGAAGAACCCTGGTGCATCCCCGTATTATAATTTCTGTTCCATCGGGGATAACCCAAGTGGAGAAGAGAGCGGTGAAAGAGTCTGCAGAATCTGCTGGTGCGCGTGAAGTGTATCTTATTGAGGAGCCTATGGCTGCTGCGATAGGGGCTGGCCTGCCAATTACCGAACCGACTGCCAATATGATAATTGATATCGGCGGGGGTACCACTGAAGTTGCTGTTATTTCTCTGTCCGGTATTGTCTATGCTAAATCCGTCAGGGTCGCCGGCGACAAGATGGATGAGTCCATTCTACAGTACATCAAACGCAAACATAATTTGGCAATCGGTGAGCGTACTGCAGAACTGATTAAGACAACTATTGGCAATGTTATGCCGGAAGAACCTTACGAAACGATGGATATCAAAGGGCGTGATCTTGTGTCAGGTGTGCCGAAGACGCTGCAAATTACTGCGGAGGAAATTCAATCCGCAATAGCTGAGCAGGTTGACATAATTGTCGAAGCGGTAAGAATTGCGCTTGAGGTGACTCCCCCAGAACTAGCTGCTGACATTGTAGACAATGGCATCGTCCTTACAGGTGGTGGGGCATTGTTGAAAAACCTTGATAAATGTTTGAGAGAAGCAACGGGTATGCCAATAATTGTTGCTGAAGATCCCCTTTCCTCTGTCGTTCTTGGTTCTGGTAAAGCGCTTGATAATTTGGATATTCTCCGTGAGGTGACTATCGAATAATCCTTGTTCCTGGCAACGAGGTATTTGTGGCGGATTTATTGTACTGGTGGTATTCAATATATTACTCTTAACAGTTTTTCCGTGGTATTTTGAGGCTTCTTGCATCTACCTAAATAGTTACATTTGTGCGAAAAAAAACGAAAGCTACAGAGGGTCGCTCCATTTTTGCTACCATTAGGGTTATGCTACTGATAACGATACTGCTTATCGTTGGACTGTTGCTGCTAGCCTCAATGCTTGGCGGACGATTCGGTACGCCTCATCAACTTACTCTGGATTCCATTGGACCCATGCAGAGCGTGGTTACCCGTTCAATCGCCGGAGTTGCCTCCTTGAAAGACGACTATATCGCCTTATGGAATGTTCGAGCGGACAACAAGAGACTTCGGACGCTTGTCGATAAATATCTGCAAGAATTAGGTGAATATCGAGAAGCCTACAGTACTAATCTTCATCTAGAAGAACTACTGGCATTCAAGAATAAATTAAGTTTTCAACCACTCGCTGCTCGAGTTGTAGGAAAAGAACCCGCATACTGGTATCAGACCATTGTGGTTGATCGTGGCAGAAAAGATGATGTCCTGGAGGGAATGATTGTTCTTGCTCCCGGCGGGGTTGTTGGACAGGTCATTCATACAGGTGAACATTATTCCAAAATATTGCTCGCCAATGCCCCAAGTAGTGCTATAGATGCCATGATTCAGAAAAACCGAACTCGTGGTATTTTAAAAGGGGTTGGTGAGCGTGGCTATGTTTTGCACTACGTGCTGAAAAATGCCGATGTTGAGGAAGGTGATTATATTGTTACGGCGGGGATCGGTGGTGTTTTCCCGGCTGGGATTCCTCTTGGAAGGGTGTCGAAGATACATAAAAAGAGGAGAGGTATGTTCCAAGAAATTGAAGTTCGTCCTCATGTCGATTTCCAAAAATTAGAATTTGTCTTTATTGACCCTACAGATCGACGGAAGATACTCGATTCAACAAATTTTTCAGGGAGATAGAGGCGGGGGATGCAGTTTTTTTTATTCTGGGTATTAGGGATTGTATTGATTGTTGTGCAGACAACTTTGTTGCAGTCACTGCCGGTGTGGCTTGGTCGCCCAGATTTTGTTTTTATCCTCGTGGCCTTCACAGCTTATCGTTTTGCATGGATTCCCGGTATTGCTTTGGTCTTTACTCTGGGATGGATTATGGACGTCATGGTTGGAATCTATCTCGGTTTTTATCCTCTGGTTTGTCTAATAACTTTTACAACCCTTAAACTCCTGACGAATAAAAGCCCTATTAAGGAGTCCACCTACCAGATTCCACTTGTTGGTTTGAGTTATTTCCTGATACAGATGTTTCTCTACTTTGCCTATTCTGTGACTCTACCAGAAGACTTGCCGGAATGGTCTTGGGGACTTACCCTTCAGAGAACGGGGTTGGTGGTCGCGGCGGCCATTCCTCTTTTTATCCTGTTCAGTAGTCTATATGAATATTTAGAGAGACGTCGTTTGCGCTCAAAACCTCTTCGTCGGCGACCACGTAAACAGATGTAACTAAGATATGGTACATGCAATTGAAATTTTTCTTTAAAGATGTTGCAGATATTGCAGAGCGTGATGAAGGAGCTCTCGACCTTTTAAAAAGGCGGCTTTTAGCAGCTTCTGCTGTTGTACTTCTCTTTCTGGGCATAATTGTTCTTAGACTGTGGTTCCTGCAAATCACTCACGGCGAGGAGTATGAGCAACGTGCATATGGCAATAGAGTCAGGATCAGACAACTTGCCCCCCCTAGAGGCCACATTCTTGATCGAAACAATAAAGAAATAGTTACCAACCGGCCCTCCTTCAATGTAGCAATGATCCAAGAGGATTCACACGACCTTAGCAATGTGCTGAAAAGGCTTGCACCGATTCTCCAAATGGATGTCTCAGAGTTGTGGGAGAAGATTAGGGAGGCATCCGATAACCCCAGATATGTGCCGGTACTGTTGAAGGAAGATATTGATTGGCAGACTCTTGCCTATTTGGAAAATCATAACCATGAGTTTTCCGGGATCAGAATAGAAGTACAACCAGTTCGGGTCTATCATTATGGTGATCTCGCCGCGAATATTTTTGGGTACCTTGGGTCAATTTCAAAGAAAGAATTAAAAGTGGCCGATCGTGATATTTATAGCGGTGGCGACATTGTAGGCAAAAAAGGGCTTGAAAAAATAAGAGAAGCAGATCTGCGCGGTGAAAAGGGGCATAGTTATTCTGAGGTTGATGCAAAGGGCTTTGAACAGCAGTTGCTTAAATCTGTGGAACCGCTTCCGGGAAGAGAAATCCGTTTAACACTTGATGTGGACTTGCAGCAGATAGCTGAAAGTTATATGGCGGCTGGAGAGAAGTCAGGTGCCGTTGTGGCAATGGAGGTGAAAACCGGTAGACTGTTGGCTGCAGTTTCTGCCCCGACCATCCATATTGACGACTTTGTTGGTGGGATATCAACAAAGAAATGGCAGGCTTTACTTGACAATCCAAAACATCCGCTCATAAACAAGGTTGTTCAGGCATCCTACCCTCCTGGGTCAACGTATAAAATGGTCACAGCAATGGCAGGTCTTGTCAAGGGGATTATTACCGAAGACACGGTGTTTTACTGCCCTGGTCACTACAGGTTTGGCAATAGAACCTATAGATGTTGGAAACATTCAGGGCATGGACCTGTTAATTTATTCAAAGCCATCAGCGAATCCTGTGATGTCTACTTTTATCAGGTCGGCCAGGCACTTGGTGTTGACACCTTGGCGGAATATGCAAATCTACTCGGCTTAGGAAAAAAAACAGGGATTGAGATGGAATATGAAAAATCCGGACTTGCCCCGACAAAAAAATGGAAGGAAAAATACCGCAAGGCTAAATGGCAGAATGGTGAGACGCTTTCTGTGGCCATTGGGCAGGGCTTTAATCTTGCAACCCCTCTGCAGATTTGTGTGATGACAGCGACGCTAGCAAATCATGGAAAATTATACCGCCCTCAGCTTGTTGAACAGGTCATTGACCCTGAAGGACAAGTGATTGAGAGTTTTTCACCCGATTTGGTGAGCGATTTAAAAGGATTAGATCAATATTTCAAGGCTATTCAGTTGGGCATGGAAGAGGTGGTTCAGGGAAAACGCGGTACTGCTCGCAAAGTAGCTATCGAAGGAGTGAGAATTGCAGGAAAAACAGGAACCGCGCAGGTGGTTAGACTAGCCCAGTATCGCCACCTCAAAGAAGAGAATATTCCATATAAATACCGAGATCATGCCTGGTTTACCTGCTATGCCCCAGCAGATGATCCAGAAATTGCCGTAACAGTACTCGTTGAACACGGTTTGCATGGTGGCTCGGCTGCAGGCCCAATTGCCAGGGCTGTTTTGAATCAATATTTCAGTGGCCGGCTGGATCAGGCAGTCGATTCGCAGGGGGAGAGAGTTGTTGAACATTGAAGATTTAATAAAAGGTTTAAAAGAATGTTTCGAATAGATAGACGCTTGTTTGAACATTTCGATATGGTGCTGATGCTGCTCATTTTTTTGGTATGTATCATGGCCTGTTTCAACCTGTACAGCGCTTCGTTTCCACCAAAAGGGTACGGTACACCTCCGTATATTAAGCAGGGCTATTTCTTTCTCATGGGGTTTACGGCCTTCGTGTTTATCATCAGTTTTGATTATCAGGAGCTGCATTCATGGAATTATCCCTTTTATGGTTTGATAGTTCTTCTTCTGGTAATTGCCTTTTTAGCTGGAGATAAAGCAGGTGGTGCGCAGCGTTGGATTAATCTCGGTTTTTTCAAGTTACAGCCGTCGGAGCCCGCAAAGCTCATGCTCGTGGTCACCCTTGCTAGTTATTATTCCAGAAAAGAGATCAATGATGGATACTCTATCAAGGATCTCTTCATCCCGGTTATACTCACCGGAATTCCATTTTTGCTTATTCTTTTACAGCCCGATCTTGGTACCGCACTGATGCTTGGTATAATTTTTGTTTCCATGACTGTATTTGTTAAGCTCAGGATGTCCACCTATGCAATTATGGGTAGTCTTGCGATAGGTGCTGGTGTCTTTGCCTGGGAACAATTGCTGAAACCCTATCAGAAACAGAGAATTCAAACCTTTCTGAATCCAGAAAAAGACCCAATGGGGCACGGATATCAGATATTGCAGTCTAAGATTGCAGTTGGCAGCGGTGGTAAATTCGGCAAAGGCTACATGGAGGGAACCCAGGGACACCTGCATTTTCTGCCGGAAAGACATACGGATTTTGCGTTTTCCGTTTGGGGTGAAGAATGGGGTTTTGCAGGAAGTGTGATCTTTATTGGAACCTACTTTCTCCTCCTGCTCTGGGGGCTCTACGTGGCAATGTATGCCAAGGACCGCTTTGGGGTGTTGCTGGCCTTCGGAGTGGTGATGCTTATTTTTTGGCAGGCAGTCATCAATTTATTCATGATCATGGGGTTTCTGCCTGTTGTTGGGATACCCTTGCCACTTGTCTCCTACGGAGGCTCCTCCCTCCTGACAACCATCCTCGGCTTAGGACTCCTCATGAACGTGCGGATGAGACGATTTCAGAGGGAATAACAACTCATTCTTTATTTTGCAAAACGAGGGATTTGAGACCTTGGATGAAGAGGGGATCAGTGTTGAGAGAGGCGCTGGGCTTGAGACACATACCCAATTGTGCTGCCTGCTCGCGGTAAAGGATGTTTATCTCATACAGGGTTTCAACATGGTCAGAGACAAAGCTTATTGGTACCATCAGGATATTCTTACATCCTTCTTTTGCTAAAATCTCTAGCATTTCGGGTGTCGAGGGGGAAAGCCACTCAACCGGACCACTTCTGCTCTGATAACAGAGCCTGCCACTCTGCTGTGTTATGGTTTCAATTGCCGCGATGGTTTGTTTGATATGATCCACGTAGGGGTCGCCTGCTTGAATGAAAGAAACAGGAAGACTGTGCGCGCTGTAGACTATTTCCACGGCTTGTGAGTCGAAATCCTGCAAGCCTTTTGTTATATTTTCCGCCAAGACCTTGATATAAGATTCTTCGGTAGGCCAGGAAGAGATAATGGTAAGGGGAATATCTGGAGCCAGTCGCTGCAGACTTTTTTGCAGGTGAGCAATTGATGAACCTGTCGTAGCTTTAGAATAGTGCGGATATAAAGTGACTGCGGTAAGATGGGTGACTTCTGCTTTTAGCAGCTCTTGTATTGCTTCGTCGGCAAATGGTGGCCAGTAACGCATTGCAACGGTAACGATATAGTCGCCATCTTCCCTGAGTGTCTTTTGCAGTGCTAGAGCTTGCTGAAAACTGATCTCCTTTAGCGGGGAGCTTCCCCCTATCTTAGAATAGATTGCCCTGCTTTTTGGTGCTCGCCTGCGAGAGATTATCCAAGCTAAAAACTTCTGTAAAAAGGCAGGACCAAGACGAATGATTTCCCGGTCAGAAAAGAGATTAAAAAGAAATGGCCTGACGCTATCTAAGGTGTCGGGCCCTCCCATATTTAGAAGGATAACTCCGTTCTTGTCATTTGGCACTGTTCCACTCCCACTAGTTTGTTCTCTGAGATTCACAGGCAAATAATTATACAGGGAATTAATTTGAAAAGCCATGTTTCTAATATATTTGGACTTAAAAAGTTAGAGACGCCTGAATCGAGCAAGTAAAACACTGAGTAACCTTGATTCTCAGGGAGAGGAGAATATATTAGTAGGATAGACATCTCCTCTTCTGCCAGAATTTTTTGAGATGTTCCCTCTGTCTGGTTAGAAGTTGGGATGCATGGGATGCATCCTGTGATGCATGAGTAAAATAGTGGTGTAACCACTGTTTGAAACAGAGCTGGAGGAACTATATGGAACTGAAGATCGAAGCCCGAAATGTTGAGTTACGTAAAGGTTGGCAAACTAAGATTCAGGAGGAACAAGAAAAACTCATTCGCCACTATCCAAATTTCGTTCTTCATTTACGAGTCAGCATTGAAGCCACAACCCATTATAAAGAGGGTGGGTTTGAGATCAAACTTGTAGCTACCGTACCAAATGACACAGCCGTCGTTACCAGGAAAGGTGAGACTGTACGAGCCGCACTTACTGAGTCTTTTGATGTTTTGACCTTGCAGTTAAAAGAGATTCAGAGAAAAAAAAGGAGAAGTCATAAACAACCCCACCAGTCGGAATTTTCGGATGGATTTGGAGTAATTAGAAAAGTTTCTCCGCATGAGTCCTATGGTTTTATTACCTCAGCAGATAAAAGAGATATTTATTTCCATGAAAATGCTCTTAAAAATTTAAACATGGATGAGCTGTCAGAAGGAGACAGTGTCACCTTTGGTGAAACTACAGGTGATAAAGGACCACAAGCTTCTTGGGTGAGACCGCCAAGATAGTCGAAATATACGTATAAGGAAAAGCCCTGGACAATAATTGTTCAGGGCTTTTTTTTTGCTGGATGACGATAAGCAAATATAAAAGAGATTCTTCGATACAAAAGTTGGAAAACCCGCTATAATTCAATGTCTTGTGGAAGATCAAAAGGCTAATTCTACAAGATTACTATCTTGGACAAATTATGGGCCGAAGAATCTTATAGCATATATGGAGTTACAAGCAGTGAAAGAAGAAATTTATCTTATTGACGGGAGTGCTTATATCTACCGGGCATACCATGCTATAGCACCACTTTCAAACAGCAAGGGGTTTCCGACTCATGCGGTTCTCGGTTTTGTTAATATGGTTAAAAGACTTATTCGGGAGAAAAACCCCAAATATCTGGCCATGGCTTTTGATACTCGGGGTCCGGTTTTTCGTAATCATCTCTATGACCAGTACAAAGCAAATCGTCCGCCGATGCCGGAAGATCTGAGCGTTCAGATCCCGTTTATTAAAAAGTTTGTGGCAGCGTCGAATTTCCTTATGCTTGAGGAACGGGAAGTTGAGGCTGATGACATAATTGCTTCTGCGGTTAAAAAATTCACCTCTACTAATTATAAAATTGTCATTGTCTCCGGAGATAAGGATCTCCTGCAGCTTGTTTCAGAAGATGTGGTCATGTGGGATCCGATGAAAGACAAGGTGATGGACCAAGAGGCAGTAGAAAAAAAATACGGCGTTCGGTCGGACCAACTTCTCGATCTTTTCGCACTTATTGGCGACAGTGCTGATAATGTTCCTGGAGTGCCGGGTGTCGGCCCGAAGACTGCACAAAAACTTATAGCTGATTTTAACACCCTTGATGGATTGTACTCAAACGTTGACGATTTGAAAAAATCGAAAATGAAAGAAAAAATAATTGAGAACCGCGATCAAGCCTACCTCTCTCGTCAATTAATCGATCTTAAATCTGATGTCGCTATTCCAGAGCAGCTGGACAGTTATTTATTAGTCCAAGGAGACGACGATCAGCTTGCAGAAATATATTCTGAACTGGAATTTTCTACTTTGCTTAAAGGTGTGGATACTGCAAAGGCTGTCCCCACTGATGGTTTTGTAACATTACGGAACCGTGAGCAGCTGGCTGAACTTGTCGATGCTCTTAAAAATGCAGAACTCCTTGTGGTTGATACCGAAACAACTTCATTGAATGCAAGAAATGCGAGTTTAGTGGGAATCTCCCTCTGTATCGATCTGGAGCGGGCTTGGTATATCCCAATTGGTCATCTTGATGATGAGGATAAACTCGCAGAGGGACAACTCGACCCGCAGGAGGTTTTTAAGGCCCTTGAGCCGTTTTTGACTTCGACTGGACTGACTAAATTAGCTCATAATCTTAAATATGATTTCACAGTAATTAAACAGCAGTGGGGGATTGAGCTGGCGGAACCTCTTGCTGACACCCTGATCGCAGCATATCTCATTGAGAGCGAGGGGCGTTCGTTAAAACTCGACGCACTCTGTCAGCAGTATAACTTAAAGATGACTTCGTTCGATGAGGTCGTCGAAGGGGATAAGCGGGAAAATTGTTTTGCCTACGTAGATGTCGAAAAAGCAGGGATTTATAGTTGCGAGGACGTGTATGGCACTCTTCGGCTTTGGCAGGAGTTTGAGCCTTTATTGCATGAAAAAGGTGTGATGGACCTTTTTCAACGGGTTGAGATGCCGATTGTTACTATTCTTGCCAGAATGGAAATGGCCGGTATTTGCATTGATCTGGACGTTCTTTCAGGTCTTTCGGTTGAGTTCTCTGGCAAACTTGGTGTTTTGGAAGAACAAATTTATAGATTGGTCGGGCATCCCTTTAACATCAACTCTCCAAAACAACTAGCTGAGATACTGTTTGAGGAACAAGGTTTACCCCATGGACGCAAAACCAAGACAGGTTTCTCAACTGATGTAAAAGTACTAGAAAAACTAGCTAAAAAACATGAACTTCCAGCTTTGATTTTGCGTTATCGGACCCTGGCAAAGCTGCTTTCCACCTATGTGGATAAGCTGGGCAAGCAACAAGACCCGACGACAGGCAGGATACATTCGTCTTTTAATCAGGCGGTGGCGGCAACTGGTCGACTGTCCAGCAGTGACCCCAACCTGCAGAATATCCCCATTAGGACAGAAGAAGGGAGCCGTATCCGTGGAGCCTTTGTGCCGGGCGATGGACTTACCTTTCTTTCTGCAGATTATTCCCAGATAGATTTAAGGGTGCTCGCCCACTATTCCCAGGATAATGCTCTTCTTAAAGCGTTCAGGACAGGGGAAGATATACACACCAGAACCGCAGCGGAAATATTTGGTGCTTCTCCATTGTTAATTACCTCAGAAATGCGAAGGGTTGCAAAGAGTATAAATTTTGGAATTGTCTATGGTATGAGCAGCTTTGGCCTGGCAAGTCAGCTGGATATTGGCAGGAAAGAGGCACAGCGCTTTATTGATTGTTATTTTCGGCTTTACGCCGGAGTAGAAAAATTTATGGAAGATATCGTCATCAAGGCGAGGGAACAAGGATACGTTACTACCCTGTTGGGAAGGCGCAGAAGTGTTCCTGAAATCCATGCAAAGAACAAGGCACGAAGAGAGTTTGCAGAGAGAATGGCCATCAATACTCCAATCCAGGGAACAGCGGCAGATATTATCAAGCTTGCCATGATAGAGTGCGAGAATGTTATCAAAAATAAGGGTATGTCAGCCAGAATGTTACTGCAGATTCATGATGAACTGGTTTTTGAACTGCCGGAAGCAGAATTGGCAAAGACTAAGCCGATTATTAAAGCGGCCATGGAAAATGCGCTCAAGTTGGATGTACCTCTTGTGGTCAATTTTGAAGTGGGGAAGAGTTTGGCGAAATAGCCAGGACTGCAACAGCAAAACCAATGATGAATGCATCATCTTTGGGGACAGCTACATTTTATTGCATAGGTAACTGTCCCCGTTTTTATTAATTGCTGATCTTCTTTATACGCGATCTTTCATGGGAGTGAAAGTTCTTCTCGTTTGTCCGGAGTAGATTTGCCGAGGGCGTCCGATCCGTGCATTTTCACGATCTTCTTTCATCTCAGTCCATTGGGCTATCCAGCCAGGGAGTCTGCCTAGGGCAAACATAACGGTGAACATGTTGGTAGGGATGCCCATGGCCCTATAGATGATCCCGCTATAAAAATCGACATTAGGGTAGAGGTTACGCTCAATGAAATAATCATCTGTCTTAGCGTGCTCCTCCATTTCAAGAGCAATATCGAGCAATGGGTCGTGAATCTCTAGCTCTTCCATAATTTCAGCGCAGGCCTCTTTGATAATTTTTGCCCGGGGATCAAAGGTTTTATATACGCGATGACCAAAACCGGTAAGGCGGAATGGGTCATTTTTATCTTTAGCTTTGGCAATATACTTCTTGTAATTGTTATCATCATTGTGGATCGCTTCCAACATTTCAATAACTGCCTGATTTGCCCCCCCGTGTAAAGGGCCCCAGAGTGCGCTGATACCTGCGGAGATAGAAGCATAGAGGTTGGCACCGGCACTGCCCACCAGTCGAACTGTTGATGTAGAACAGTTCTGTTCGTGATCAGCGTGGAGGATGAGCAGTTTGTTCAGAGCAGAGACAAATTCCGGTTTGATCTTGTATGGTAAATTTGGTCGGTCAAACATCATATTGAGGAAATTTTCACAATAGTTCAACCGGGGACTCGGATAGACGAGGGGATGTCCAATACTCTTTTTGTAGGAAAATGCAGCTATGGTCCTTGTCTTGGCAAGAAGACGAGCGGTAGTAACCGAATAGCCTCCATAGGGGTCGTCTTCGTTGTCCATCTCTGGGTAATAGTTGTGCAGAGAATTGACGGTAGTCGAAAGAATTGACATGGGCGATGCGTTTGGAGGAAAATGATCAAAGAAATGGATCATATCTTCATGGAGCAGGGCAAAACGGCGCATCTCATGTTTAAAGACCTCAAGGGCGTCAAATGTTGGCAGTTCACCATGTAGGATTAAATAGGCAACCTCTGTAAAACTGCAGTTTGCAGCCAGATCTTCAATAGCATAACCACGATAATCCAACACCCCTTTTGCTCCATCAAGATAAGTGATCGATGAAGTGCAGGCACCGGTATTCATATAGCCGCTGTCCAGGGTGGTATAGCCTGTTTGTTTTAGCAGACTGCGAATATCAATGGCTTTATCGCCTCTTGTACCCTCGATAATTGGGAGTTTATAAGTTTTTTCTCCAAGAGACAATGTGGCAAATTCTTGTGACATAGCAATTCCTCATGGTTGGCGAAACGGTGACCCCGGATCGGAACACACACTTCTGATTTAATGATTTCCCCAGCAGCTAAAAGGAAGTTGAAGCTATCCTGCTCATAAAAAGTTTCTTAGCGACAGCTTGCAGGACTGACCGGAATGTGCGGGAAAGGAGTATCTAGTGTAATATAAAAGGCCCAATTGGGATCACAGGGCCTAAGCTTGGTACTGGAATGAGCTACAGCCAAGTACTATAATATAATTTTGACATTTCGGCAAATGATCTTAAAATTCCGTTCTTTGGTAGGGGAACAATATGTCGTTATTGCAGCGCGGTCGGGCCATTATCACCTAAGTCTTCAGGTCTGATATGCGATTAATTTTTAATTGAAGGAGCACCATGGCACTTGAGGATAAAACACAGCAATTAATTGAAGAGATAAAACTCTTCATACAATATTCAGTGCCGGAAGATGATCTGAAGTCAGCAGCTGCTCTAGTTGACAGGTATCAGAATAATGCATTTATTGTGAGGTTATTTCGAGAATTCTATTCTTCATTGCCCGAGGCGAGGGAAGAAGCCGTTGTCCGAATTTCTAAACTCTCTGATAAACAAGGAGTTCATCTTTTTGTAGTTTCCACTGCAACCAATTCATATCTGTATGTTGTGTCTGCAGATAATATTCTCTTGCTAGGAGAATACCGGAAGGAGGTGGATAGTCAGGTGCTCTCTTTTTTTGACTTTCAAAGTAATGAAGAATTCTTGAAAGTGTGTCCGTTGGTTGAGGACCTGAAGGATTATGTAGAATCCGAAAAGGAAATTTGTGCAGTATGTGGGGTGCCGGAAGGGGAATTCCATCTCTTGGGATGTACTGTTGAGATCTGTCCCTGGTGCGAAGGCCAGCTGAGTAATTGTAATTGTCGCTTTGAACAGCTTAAGGTAGACGATATTGATGACGAGGAGCAGTTGGAGGAATATATCGATTTGCTTACAGCTAAGGGGAGGATTCCTTACTTAAAAAGTCAGGCGCCAGCATATCCAGGAACTAGTGGTGGGCTGGATGGTAGAGAGAACAGCTAAATATTTTCTACTTCGTGTCTTTGGCACTTTGCAGTGTCAGGGGGAATGCAGTTACAGTTTATAAAATTGAACTGCATTCACCCTGATAAATGTACTGCTTACTTATTTCCCTTCAACTGATTTGAGAAAGCGATACAGATCAGAATCAGAAGAAAGCACCAGAGAGGTGTTCTTGCCGATAATTTCCGGGTAACTTTCAAGTGTTTTTTGAAAGCCGTAAAAGTCAGGATCCTGAGAGTAGGCTTCGCCGTAAATCCTAGTGGCTTCAGCATCGGCCTTACCTTTAATTGTTACTGCTTCCCGATTAGCGGTGGAAATGATTTCCTTTAGTTTACGTTCCACTGTACCAAGGATTTCGGCTTTCTGACCTTCACCCGTTGATCGTTTTTCCGCAGCGATACGTTTTCTTTCAGAAATCATCCTGTCGTATACCTTGAGCCGAACAGACTCAATGTAGTTTACCCTCTTTATTATTACATCAATCAGTTCGATGCCATACTGTGGGGTGACTTTTCCAGCTACCTCAAGAATTTTATCAGAAATTCCATCACGACCATTTATGGGCTTGGTACCGATGCTGGAAACAGCAGTAGTTTCTGACATGGTTTCGACGGACCAGTCTGAACTGCGAATGATCTCTATAAGGTCGTTTTTATTAACCATATCTCGAACTGTTCCGTCGATGATATCACTTAAAAGAGATTGTGCTCTGGCTTGATTATTGACAGCCTGAAGAAACTGCAGGGCGTTAGATATACGCCAGCGGGCTGTAACGTCAATAAAGACAAAGGTTTTATCGTTGGTAGGGATCTGGTTTGGCTCACCGTCCCAGATCAGGATTTTCTTTTCGAAGACTTCGGTCTGCTGGACAAAAGGCATTTTAAAATGCAGGCCGGCATCGGTGACTGGGTCACCCACCGGGGCGCCAAACTGGGTGATGACTATCTGCTGTCCTTCTTCGAGAATAAAGAAGCCGTCATACACCACAACTATCGCCAGAAGAACGAGACCGACAAGAAAGAATTGGGCTATCTGTTTCATATCTATTTCCTTTAAGTAGTATCTGTCTATTTAGGTTGTGTTGCCGACAGACCGCTTGCCGAGGTAATGTTCAGGAGCGGAATTGGTGCCTGCTGGTCCTTATCTATTACATAGACGGATTCTACGGTAGGCAGGATCTCTTTCATCGTTTCCAGGTACATCCGTTTACGAGTCACGTCAGGGGCGTTTTTATATTCCTTGAGGATGTCGTTGAACCGCTGTGTTTCACCTTGAGCGTTATTGATGCGCTCGGCTTGATAGCCGTAGGCTTCTTCAATAATCTTTTTGGCATCACCTGAAGCTTTGGGAATTACCCGGTTGTAGGTTTCCTGAGCTTCATTGACTAGTCGTTTCATATCCTGGTCAGCCTCGTTTACCTCATTAAAAGCAGGTTTCACCTGATCCGGCGGGTTAATGTCCTGGAACTGCACGGTACCGATATTAACGCCGCTCATTCCATTTGGAAAAAGTTTGTTGAGTTCTTCCTGTAATTCAATTTTTACAGATGCGGCGAGAAGGTCACGGTTACTCAACACGTAGTCAAAATCCATATTACCGACTATTCGTCTGGTGACGCTTTCGGAATTATCACGAATTGCCTGGCGTACATTCGCAACCTTAAATAGGAAGGTGTACGGGTCGGCGACTCGGTACTGGACAATCCAGGCTACGTTGATAACATTTTTGTCGGCAGTAAGCATAAGAGACTCACTGTCATAACCGCGCCTGTCGAAAGTCGTTTGCTGTCCAGGAGATCTGTTTCGAAACCCAAACTCTTCCTTACGGATATTTTCCACATCGACTTTGTAAAGATGGTCGATGTAAGGGATTTTGAAATGTAGTCCGGGAGGTGTCGTGCGTGAATATTCTCCAAGTCGGAGAACCACACCTACCTCACTGGGAGTGATTTTGAAAAAGGATGAATACACACCCTGCAAAACAATGATAATGAGTACAACTGCAAGCAATTTACCAATGTTGGCAAAAGGTGAGGATGGGGGAGAGGACGGAGACTGACTGTCTCCGGGTGGAGGTGGCTTCTTGTTGTCTGAAAAAAAATCCTGTAATTTGTTGATCAGCTGTGCCACAATCTCTTCCGGGGTCTGAGGCTTGTTCTTTTTACCCCATGGAGGCTGTTGATCCTGATTGGACATAGAAAATCTCCTGCTGGTAATAGTCTGATATCATATCCTCCAACAATAGAACCTAACAAAAATAGGGTTCTAATATAAGAGGCTCGCTCAAAATGCTTCATTAAAGCCATAAGGGTAATAATTCATGGTGGTGATTGCAATCTGAATCGTGAAATTATTATGAATCTGATTCGATTTTCACAGTCCTTACAAATAGAGAGCAAAAAACCAGCTTACGAAAAAAATGATAAAGGTGACAGTGCCCAGCATGGTTTGAGCAAGAAAGGAGGATCGCAAAGTAGCAAAGATTTTTATCCGAACAAAGTTTCCGGAGACGAGCCCGCACAAAAGGCCAAAAAGGTGCGCTCCCAGATCCGTTCTTTCTCCGCTTGAACCAAGAAAAGCGAGAAGGGCTAAACCTGACATCAGTGGCATGAAAAAATGAAGAGTCATTCGTTTGGTATGCATGGCAAAGCTCATGGTGCAGAGCATGCCGATGACACTGAAGATGGCTGTGGAAAAACCCACAAACAAGTGGCCCGGGCCATGAACCATTACATTGATAAGGTTAGCAGCGGCTGCGGTGATCAGCATGGCAAAGAGGCCTATACCATTTCCTGTTAGGTGAAGAAAAAAGTGCAGAAGAATGCCTCCGAGAAAACAATTACCCATGAGGTGAACAAGATCTGCGTGCAGGGTAAGTGGTGTTATCAGTCGATATAGTTCAAAGTTATTTAATATGGCTGCAGAATCTCCTGCCCCCCTTTGAAACCAGAAAGACTTATGATGCCAGTCACCAGTAAGGCCGTATATGAAAATAAGACACCCAATTACCACTGCGCTCATAGCACGGAAAGTCGGAACGAAGGCATCAGGGGCAAAGGTTGGTGGCCAGTTCTGGTTTTCGCTGTCATAGGCTGCAAGTTCGTAGAGAGCTTTTTCCTGCTGTCTCGAAGACACATAAATCTTAATTATATCAGCAGATATATATTCTATACGGTGGGTGATGTCAGCAGCTGAAAGGACGAGAGAATAGGTGTTGAGGTGCCTGGGATCAGACACCTGTAAAATAAAACTTTCAGAGGATTGTTCAGATGGCGAACTCATCGTCTTAGGGAGGGAAAAATCGTGATCATACTGAGCTTTGTCTGTGAGGATTCCTGATTTAACCAGGTCAATCAGGCTAATCTGGTCAACCCGGCCAATTGGCCGGGTTGTGGCAGTAAAATATTAAACAAGCTTATCCATGGTAACAATAGGCCCTGACTTTTCTTTTAGTTCAAGAAGTTCGTCTACCTGCTTTTTGTAAACGTGGAAAAGTATTTCTGGAATCTCTGGCTCTTTACTGTATGCATCACGTTGAAGATCCAGACGGTCAACAATCTTATCTATATACAGAGCAAACTGCATATCATATAAAGATTTGGGATAATCCTTGTTAATGGTCTGAAACAATGTAACCAGATCTTGGTATTTTGGCAGATAGCCGATCGGAGTAGTGATTGCTTCAACATCACCGTTTGCAAAAAGTTCCAGCCAACCAAGCCAGACCCTGACGTCTTTCTTTTCTCCAAGCAGATTGCCGCCGGTACCACCTCGGTTTTCATGGGTAAGAAAGTAATTCAACCCTGCCATTATAGGGCGGGTAGCCTCAGTGAATTTTGTGGAGTTGAAGAAGGTGAATTGAGCATCCATATAATCAGCAAGTGCACCTGGAATAAATGGTGCATTTGCCCAGGGCTGGCGATTGACGCCGGTTGCCCCAACTTCTGTTGCTGTGGCTTTCGAGACAATTGATGCCCCGATCGCCACACCTTCGTTAGAGTTTTTTGCAACCCACACCGGAGGCATGGTGTCGGCATCCCTGCCAGAGTAGGTGATGACCTTAACAGGTACGCCGTTGGGGTCTTCTGATAATTCGGTTGCATGGTTGGCAATTGCCGAGGCCACAAGAGTGCAGCGTGAGTTTTTATGGGACATTGGTATTGGTGTGCCGTCTGATCCGGTTTTACCTTTAAACCATTCTCCCTGGAAGTTTACGCCTTTATCTGGAGATGACTCGCCGTTGCCAACCCAGTGAGGTACCCCGTCAGTAATGAGAACATTCGACCATATAACTTCTGTCCCATCCCCACGCAGACAATCCATTAAATAGGGATCACCCTCACGGTTTACATCTTCGACGATGCCGAAAATGCCTTTTTCCGGGTTGATGGCACGAAGCACACCGCTTTTGTCAATCCAGAACTGCGCCAGATCATCACCAACAAAGTCGCTTCCCACCATAGCTGTGGTTGTTTTGCCGCATCCCGAAGGGGCAGCTCCGGCAAAAAATGTTTTTCTGCCACCTGGGCCTGTCATACCTGTGATAAACATATGCTCGGAAAGTTGTTCCTCAGGTTTGCAATAGGTGGCATAATCAACACTGAATCTATGATTACCTTTTTTAAGCAGAAGAGTATTGCCGGCATAGGTACAGAATGTGGAAAAGGTTGTCATCCAACTTCTATCCATAAAAATACGTGCATTCGGCACATCTTCAGGGGTATTTTTGCCTTCGGCATGAACATTGGTGAAAAAGAGTCCGGTACGCTGTGTTTCTGCATCAAAGTCTTGGAAACAGTTGCGATATAATATTTCGGCGGAATGCAGAACATAACCGGAAGAGGATATCTCAATTGCTGGAAAAGCTGCTTCGGCGCCAACTGGTCCTCGACAGTAAAAACCAACTATCAGGGTCTTCCCCTTCATAACACCAGGCATGAACTCTCTGACGTAATCGGTTGCTTCGTGGCGCAATACCGTTTTCGCCAGGGAACTCATTTTTTCCCCTTCATTGATGATATAAAAGGTCTGCTTTACTAGTCGAGCTTGGTCTTGGGGCAGATCAAAATGAATAGTGTGTCCCTTTTTTGCCAGTTTTTTTTCTTCACCTTGAGAGAGTGAATATTCCCGGATCCATTGAACGTCAGCTGCTGAGCCTGTATTTACAAAAACGTTGTCAGGTCGGCACATGTTGATTGAATTGGCTATCTTAATCAGTGCCTCTTCGTTTTGGATCTGGGCCAATTTCTTATTGTTGACTTCATCGAGATAATCAGCAAATACATTTCGGGCTTTAGCAATGGTTGTGATGCCACCAACAACAGCAAGAATCTCATCGCCTTTTTTCAGTTCCAGCATTCCTTACTCCTTAATTATTGAAAGCCTGATTCGCTCCATGTAATAAAATAATCGACTTATGAATAAGTCTAACCGTGCTTATAGTAGAAACATATCGTATAGCCGTCAAGCTCAGATATCAGGGTTTGATGAAAAAAAAAGATGAGAAAATCTATTGATATCAATAATGAAATTCAGAATTGGCCGCTGGACATATGGCTAACAGCCCGAAGTGAGTTCATAATATGTTGACTTGTTTATAAGAAAATATGATGTGTTTGCCTTGCCTCTTTGATATCGCCTAACCTGTTATTTTAAATAGAATTGTTCATCTGAGGGAGAATCTCCATCATAGAGCTTGTTCTTCGAGAGCCGTAGTCCACTGTTTTCTGAAAATTGTACTAAAACACATAACAATTATTAAAATTGACAATCGCATCTCAAAATTTGTTTGAACTTATTGATGGAAGTCATCGGTTTGTAAGATATCGCAAATCAACCTGTTATCACTCTCTGATATTGGTGTGACCACATGGTGAAATTTGGAGATTTAACAAAGGCACTCTCGCTTCGATCGATAAAACTTTCGGTTGTCGAAAAGCAACAGTTGATACAAAGGGCGGCGAAAGAATTGGCTGAAAGGTCTGTGCTCGGAGTAATCATTGTTCCTCTCTGTTTTGCTATGGTGGTTGTTACATCTGGGTATGTATTTCGTTCACCTTTTACTTGTGTCGTTCTGTCTCTTGTTATGCTTGGGAGTGCTGTTACGCGTCGTATTGGAATAACTCGTATTCAAAATTGCGGCACAGATCTTTTGTTCACCGAATTACAGTTGTTTTTCTGGGGTTGTCTTGGGATGGCTGCAGGGTGGGGTGTAACCACGGCCATTTTCATTTATACGTATTTGGAAGGTTTTCCTGTCTTACTTATTCTCGTTCTTTCTGCAGGTGTTGGTGCCGCCACCATGGTCAATTTCTGCATTTGGCGGACCCTCGCGGTTACATTTCTTCTTGTCTCATTTATCCCCAGTATTCTTGTAGGTGTGTTTATTCAACAGCCGGAACTTTTACCGGCTATTATTGGAATTGTACTTTTTGTTATGTATCTGTTGGTACAGATTTTACGCTGGAATTCTCACTTTTGGGATTCACTCATTACAGGCTATCTTTATGAAAAACAGGCCGAAAAACTTTTTGACGCTAATATCCAATTGGCGGAAATTATAAAAAAAGAGAAAGAATCTCGTTTGGAGGTGGAAAGGGGAAGAGTAAAGATACGTGAGCTTTTCAATCTCACCAATGATGCTATTGTCATTTGTGCTTTGGATGGCAGCGTGTTGGATGTTAACCAGGCAATGTTGGAGATGTTTTCCAGAGTTATAGAAGACATTAAGAATATCTTATCTTTCCAGTTACTAGCTATACAGGCAGGGAGTAATCTGAGTATTGAAGAGTATTGGAAAAGAGCCGTCAATGGAATGGAAGAGACCTTTGATTGTGTGGTGAAGCAAGAAGTTGAGGGCGGTGCTCTTCTTGTTCAGGTCAATCTGCGCCGGGTTACCTGGCAGGAAGAGCAAATCATTTTTGTTACTCTGCGTGATATCACCGCCAGAAAACAGATGGAGGATGCGCTTAAAATAACAAAAAAAATTCTTTCTGAAAGTGAAGGATATCTTCAGGCTATACTCAGTAATGTTGATCTGCCAATTTATTGTAAGGACCTTAAAGGATGTTATCTGACTGCCAACAGCTCTTTTGAACAACTCAGCTGTCAAACTATTGAGGAGTTGCGGGGAAAAAATGATTTACAGTTATTTCAGGAAAAACTTGGGCGTTTTCTCAGTTTTAGAGACTCTGAAATTGTTGAAACTGGTGAGGAGCTGGAACTTGAAGGGACCTATATCTTTGGCGATCAGGAAAAAAAACTGCTCATTCGCAAATTTCCATTAAGGGATGGTAATGGTAGTATTTACGGAACTGCGGGTATTTGTACCGATGTGACATACATCCAGGAGTCACTTCGCAAAGCGCAGTTGGCCGATGAGGCCAAATCAGAATTACTTGCCAAGATGTCTCACGAACTGCGGACTCCTTTGCACAGTATTTTAAGTATTGCCCGGCTCGGTTTGAGGCGTGTTGGTTGTTCCTCAAGTGAAAAACTGGAATCGTATTTTAAGATGATTGTTACCAGCGGTGATCAAGTGCTTGCATTACTTAGCGACCTTCTAGATCTAAATACACTAGTCTCTTCGAGACCCTCTTATCATTTGAGGGAGTATGACTTGGCAAGAGACCTGAACAGGATGGTCTCTGAATTTAAGGCGATGATGGCTGAAAAAGAAATATTTCTGAGTTATCAATCCGATGTCAGCGTTGCACTCGCACGATATGATAGAACCAAACTCTATCAGGTTGTGGGGAACCTGCTTGCAAATGCCATGAAGTTCACTGCTCCCCAAAAAGAAGTGAAAGTTTTACTGCAAAATGATTTCATAGAGACTAACGGTGAACAGCAAGCTGCGTGGAAGGTTATGGTCATCGATCAGGGAATAGGAGTTGAGCAGGGCGAGTTGGAGTCAGTGTTTGGCAAATTTGTTAAAGGGAGTAAAACCTCCAGAGGGGTGAGTGGAGTAGGACTTGGGCTGTCCATTTGCAAACGGATAGTCGAAGATCATAACGGTTTAATTTGGGCGGAGCCAAATGAACTTGAAGGGGCAATTTTCTGTTTCTTGCTGCCAGCATTGGATTAGACTGCTATAAAGAGATTAAATTTTAAATCTCTTTTGTTTATTCTGTTGGAAGAAATGTGGAGGTGTGTCTCCATACCGAAGAACTGGCAAATTCTTCATCGCCAAAGAGAATAGAAAAGCGATATTACAGCTTGGCATCAGGTGCGGTAGCCACTATGCGCTTGCTTGGCCAAATGTTAAGTATGGCTATTGCAACCGTTGTTCTCTCACTGATTATCGGTCACCAGGCAATTACCCCGAAAAATTATCAACTATTTCTTCACAGCATCCATATAATATTTCTCATAGCAGCACTACTATGTCTTTCAGGGGTCTACTTCTCCTGGTTTCGGGGAACCATGTTGCAACCTGGATCATCAGTACGTCCCAAAGGTCTGTGAGATTGCATGTTGATGATAAAAAAATGGCTAATAATTCAACTGCAGATCGGTAAAAAGGCTTCTAGTGTGATGATGGAAAAGTGGTTGTGAAAGAAAACCCAGCGTGTAAACCTGATTTATCAGGGCAAAAAGGACTGTCAAAATTATGGGAGAGATGCTATAAGCGACCTTGAAATTAACAAGAGCTGAGGATTAATTTACAGATTTCATATAATCCTAGACCCAGCACTTTTTTATGCTTAGTTAGTTTTAAAAAGGAAAACAGTAAGGGACTGATTCTAACAAATTTGATGAATCTATCGTAGCAAGAGTGTAGTCAACTAAATATTGGAAACAGAAAAGGGGTTACAGCTAAAAAGCCATAACCCCTTGATTTAATTTCTGGTGCCGAAGGGGAGACTCGAACTCCCACGGACATACATCCACTAGACCCTGAACCTAGCGCGTCTACCAATTCCGCCACTTCGGCAACGCGCTGAATATGATTCTTGCACGGGATTTTGTCAAGACATTCTTGCTGATAACAATAAAAAAAACCACATGATGCTGTAAATATGAAAATTTTTAGAAACATTGAAGATATTACCAAACCATTAACGAATGCCTGTGTAACAATTGGCAATTTTGATGGGGTTCATCATGGGCATCAGCAGCTTTTTGCGACAGTAGTGCAAAAGGCTCGGGCTATCAATGGCACAAGTGTGGTTATTACTTTCGATCCGCATCCGTTACAAGTATTGCTACCGAAGGGAATTAAACTAATATCAACCTGTCAGCAGAAGGAAGAGCTTATTGAACAGGCCGGAATTGACGTGCTTTTGGTTATTCCTTTTACCACAGAATTTGCTAAGACAACGGCGGATTTATTTGTAGCGGACTTGCTTGTAAAAAAGATTGGAGTGAAAGAATTGGTGGTTGGTTATGATTATGCTTTTGGCAAAGGGCGTAGCGGAAATATTACTTTTTTAGAAGAGAAGGGGCGACTCTTCGACTTTCCCGTGACTGTGGTTGATGCCTGTTATTTAAAAGGTCAGCTCGTGAGTTCAACAAGAATTCGCGAGCTGGTGACAGATGGGAAGATGGCAGCTGCGAGTGAATTGCTTGGTCGTTTCTATCAAATTCGGGGTACAGTCCGAGTGGGAAAACAAAGGGGTGGCAAGGTTATCGGTTATCCCACGGCCAATTTGAAATTCAACGAGGAAGACCTGGTCCCTAAACATGGGGTGTATGTAACCCAGGTGTTTTGTGAAGGACGACACTACGGGGGTGTACTAAATATTGGTTACAATCCAACTTTCGGAGAAGAACAGCTGGTGGCAGAAACTCATATTTTCGATTTTAACCAAGATATTTACGGTAAACCGATCAAAGTGAATCTTCTGAAGTTTTTACGCAGTGAAAAAAAGTTTTCTGGAGTAGAGGAGCTGACCAAACAAATACAAAAGGACGTCGTACTGGCCAAAAAAGTTCTTGAAGAAATTTGAGGTGAAGTTGTTATTTGGTGGTTCGTCAATGTCTGCATATAAACAGCCGTGGCAAATGGCCAAAATATTTTATTGTTGCATGTACGCTCAAGGTGTCTATAGTGTATGCGCTCATTACGGGCAGGCTTTACGTGGCTCTTGACAAGAGCTAATGTTTTATGGTCCATGACTGTTTTTTCGTCTTAATTGGCTGAGAATGGGATAAATTTACAAGGAATGATAGTCGTATAAATATAGAGGGAAATTATGTCAGAAGAGTTGAAGGAAGATTTGCCGAAGGTAATTGAAGAGCTTGAAAAAAAGTGTAAGGAACATCCGAAATCGGTAATGGCCTTCCACCACTTGGGCCTTGTTTACATGAAAACCGGTCGCATTGCAGAGGCAATTACTGCACTGGAAAGAGCTATTGAAATTGATGATTTGAATAGTGAGAGCATGATCAACCTTGGGGCAATTTATTTTGGACAGGGTAATTTGGACAAAGCTCAGGAACTCAACGAAAAAGCTCTCTCGGTAAATACTGAAAGTGCTCAGGCTCATGCAAACCTAGGACTGATCTGGCAGCAGCGAAGCGACTTTGAAAAGGCCATTTTGTCTTACGAAAAGGCCATTCAGTACGATCCCAAACTGGCCAGTAGTTGGATAAATCTCACCTCTGTGCTTACTATGAAGGGAGAGGATGATCGTGCTGTGATAGCTGCAAGGAAAGGGCTTGAGTTGGAACCTGATTCACCACTCGGACATAACAATTTGGCTGTGGCTCTGTACTTTAATGGAAATTTTGCCGATTCCAAGATCCATATGGAAAAAGCAAAGGAACTTGGCTATTCGGTGGATCCGAATTTTGTGTCGAGTCTTCAGGAAAAACTAGCGTAAAGAAACATAGCCGTAGTAGAAGTCGTTGAAATAAAGAGCGAGTTACATGCCAAAAGAACAAATTATTGTACGACCGTGGTGCCCCTTTTGTGGCCAGAAGGTTGGTAAACCCTCTCATGCACCTGTCAGAAAAATGACGGAATTCCCAGTTGGACGCTGTCAGTGTGGCGCGGTGTATACCAGTGATGCAACAGGGCACAACGTAGGTTCTGCAATAGTGGAAACTCTTGTTTATGCCTGCAATGACAACCCCGATTTTGCCTGGGAGTTAATGCCTGAAGATGACTACCTCACCGGACGCATTGAGAATTATGATGAAGGTCGTCATCAGGTCGTCGCAACGAAAAATGTGGATGGTCGCGCGGTGCGTGGGGTTCTATATTTTGTGCGGCTTCATACAGACATTAAAGATATAGCCTTGCGAATAAAGGAAAAGAAGGGTGAGGCTGTTGAAAAAATGCTGGAGGGAGCGTCTGAACAGAAGCGTAGTGTTATAGAACCGGCTCCTGATGAAAAGCGGGTACGAAAGAAAGCCAATAAGAAATTAATCAAAGAGTTGGTAGAAAAAGAGGATATCGATGCTCTTGTTGCTTTCTGTTTTGATGATAAAAAGACCCTGCGTCTGATGCAGCGATTACTGTATGCTCCCCTTGAGAGTCAACGCTGGAGAGTAGCGTGGGTCATAGGGCAGGTTACGGCAAGATCATCTACCCGTGAGCCAGGTCCTGTATCTGAACTCCTACACCGTATGTTTGAGGCCTGCTCTGATTCGGCGGCAACCCCCTGGGGTATGGTTGAAACGATTGGCTATGTTATCGCGCTTCGAACAGATATTTTCGGGGCTTTCACCAGGCATCTTTTGAATTACATCGGCGATTCTTCAACTCAAAATCAAACTCTGTGGGCAATGGCTGAAATTGCTGAAACAAGACCCGATCTCATTCGTGATACCCCATTTTATAATTTGTTCCACTTCCTTCAGCACCCGGAAGCACAGGTGAGAGGGCAGGTGGCAAGACTCATGGGGCGTATTAAAGCAACTGAGGTTACTCTTCAACTCATGGAGCTTGGGACAGATCAAGAAGAATTTTGGTATTGCCAAAATGGAACATTAGTATCTACCACAGTTGCCGAAGCTGCGGGTACTGCACTACAGATGATACAAGGAGCAATTAAAAATGACTGATAAGTTACAATCTGTTGATGCTATCGGATCAATGGACAATTCCCAGACCGCCAAGCCTTCTGATCCACTACAGGCGGAGTACGAAGAAGGGAAGAAATATTTGGAAAATCAGGAGTATGGGCAGGCAGCAGTTGCTCTTCACATGCTCTTGTTGGTTTCAGAGAAAAAAAAGATGATGCCGGAATTGCCAATGCCAGCAACCAGCTCGGCCATGTATGTTTTGCCCGCAGTGAGTATGAGAATGCCTTAAAGCATTACCAGAAAGCCTTTGAAATCTGTGACAAATCCAATGACAGAATGAGCGTTCTTGCGGTATTGAAAAAGATTGTTGAGGCTCAAAAATCGCTCAAGCAATACGATCTGGCCATTGAAAGCTCTCTTTCAATCCTTGATCACTATCAGGACAATAGAGACCCTCAGGGAACGGTAACAACGCTGGAAGAAATGGCTGAAATTTATTTGAAGACCGAAAAGAAAGAAAAAGCTGCGGATACGTATCGGACTATTGCTTCGATTCATAAAAATTTTCAGCACGAGACTATAGCTGCAGGTTTTATGAAAAAAGCTGCCCGCTTAACAGGTGAATCCTGAGCCAGGACGAGAAGAGAACATGTTCACTGGGATAATTGAAGGGGCTGGAAAAATAATCGGGAAACGAACAGTCGGTGGTGGAATAGCCTATGACTTGGAAGCAGCTTTTGATCTGACAGAGCCCGAAGAGGGCGAATCGATTGCTGTGAACGGGGCTTGTTTGACCGCTTACAATATTCGCGGTCGTCATTTCAGTGCAGATGTTTCCCCGGAAACCTTGTCACGGACCAAGCTTGGTTTAATTGGGCCCGGGACAATTGTTAATCTAGAGAGAGCTCTTAGGCTTTCAGATCGACTTGGTGGACATCTTGTTTCCGGGCATGTTGATTGTATGGCCACAGTTACCAGCAGAAAAGAGATCGGTAATTATACCATTTTTTCTTTTTCCCTGCCGAGTGCCCAGGCTAAATACATCATTGAGAAGGGATCAATTACCATTGATGGTGTAAGTCTTACCGTTAATAGCTGTGGTCCAGGTCACTTTGCCGTGTCAATTATACCTCACACCTTAAAGGTTACGACCCTTGGAGCTTTAAAAGTTGCTAGTAAGGTCAATATTGAGGTTGATATAATCGGTAAATATGTTGAAAAGATGCTCGCACCCAAAGCAGCAGACGCTGGGGCCGGTGACAGTGTCGGCATTAATCCAGGATTTTTAGCACAGCACGGATTTATATGATCCCGAACAAGGGATGAGGTTAACCATTATATTTAAGAGTGTGAATTATTATGGCTGTTAGTTCAATAGAAGCGGTGATCGAGGATATCAAGGCGGGGAAGATGATCATTCTGGTCGATGATGAGGACCGGGAAAATGAAGGTGATCTCTATATGGCAGCTGAGAAGGTTGATGCGGCTGCCGTTAATTTCATGGCGACTCATGGCAGAGGGCTAATTTGTCTTACATTGAACGAAGAGCTGACTGATAAGCTTGAATTGCCGATGATGGTTTCCAATAACACCTCCCCTTATGGTACTGGTTTTACCGTAAGTATAGAAGCGAGAACCGGTGTCTCCACCGGTATTTCGGCTGCTGATCGGGCGCGTACTATTCAGGTGGCTGTTGACCCGGAGACAAAACCTAAAGATCTGGTTAGTCCTGGTCATATCTTTCCTCTTCGAGCAAGGGATGGCGGTGTACTTGTTCGTGCAGGGCAGACTGAGGGGTCGGTAGATCTCTCCCGACTTGCCGGGTTGATTCCCGCCGGGGTGATTTGTGAGGTTATGAAGGATGACGGCACGATGGCCCGCATGGCTGACCTGGAAAAGTTTGCCAAAAAACATGATATGAAGATTGCGACCATTGCGGATCTAGTCGCTTATCGGTTGCGCGAAGATACCCTGGTGCAACGAGCGGTCGAGGCGCGGGTTCCAACAGAACATGCCGGTGAGTTTAAGGCAGTTGTTTATTCCAACTCTGTCGACAAGCTTGACCATCTTGCGCTTGTTAAAGGTGATATTTCCAGTGCAGAACGGGTACTCGTTCGTGTACATTCCGAATGTTTGACCGGGGATGTCTTTGGTTCTGCTCGCTGTGACTGTGGTCTCCAATTGACTGCTGCAATGAAAATGATTGATCAGGAAGGATGCGGCATTCTCCTCTATATGCGTCAGGAAGGTCGTGGTATTGGACTGGTCAATAAGTTAAAAGCCTATTGTCTGCAGGATGACGAAGGGATGGATACTGTTGAGGCTAATCTTAGTCTTGGCTTTAAAAGTGATCTCCGTGATTACGGTATTGGTGCACAGATTCTCCGTGACCTTGGGGTGAAAAAAATGGCTATATTGACCAACAACCCAAAGAAAATTGTCGGTCTTGAAGGGTATGGTATTGAGGTGGTTGCGAGGTTTCCTCTGGAAATGGAAGTTACCCAAGAAAGTAAAGAATATCTGACATGCAAGCGTGATCGGATGGGACACCTTATTGCCGTAGATGACGAATAAAACAAATCTGTTAGCGCTAAAAAAAACAAATTAGGTGAGAGTGTATGGCAAAGTTTATTGAAGGAAATCTCAATGCGGAAGGTAAAAAATTTGCAATTGTTGTTGCAAGATTTAACTCTTTTCTTGTTGAGCGATTGCTGGAAGGAGCTCTAGATAGCTTGGTCCGCTCCGGTGCTGCCGATGACGATATTGATGTGGTCAGGGTTCCTGGTGCTTTTGAGATTCCCCTTATTGCCAAGAGATTGGCCGGAGCCCAAAAATATAATGCTGTTATTGTCCTGGGTGTAGTTATTCGAGGTGCTACTCCACATTTTGATGTTGTGGTTAACGAGGTATCCAAAGGTTCGGCTCAAGCCAGTTTGGAAACAGGCGTACCCGTTCTTTTCGGCGTTTTAACTACTGAAACAATCGAACAGGCTATTGAGCGCAGCGGAACCAAGGCCGGCAATAAAGGGTCAGAAGTTGCAGTTGCCGCCATCGAAATGGCCAATATAATTGATCAGCTCAATTGAGATGTAATCCTAAACGTTTTCAATGCTTGGGACTTTTGCATTGAATTTTTGGGGCAGCACATGGGGCAACCTGTTTGTATCTGCCCCATTTTTGTTTCTTATTTTTTGTATTGTGAATAATTATGGGTACGCGCCGAATATCACGAGAGGCTGCACTTCAGTTTCTGTATCAGGAAGATTTTACCATCACTCCGGATCAGCAGTTTGGGTATGATCTTGCAGAAAGGTTTGACCTCTTTTGCGCACTTTATCAGGTTAACAAGAAGGCACGAGCTTACGCTGTTGTCTTGTTGCAAGGAATAACTGATAATCTTGAACAGGTTGATCTCTTGATAGCTGAAGCCGCGAGCAATTGGCGTCTTTCTCGCATAGCGGCGACCGACAGAAATCTGTTGCGGATTGCTGTCTTTGAAATGGCCAAGATGGAAGATGTCCCGCCGCAGGTTGCCATAAATGAAGCTGTAGAAATTGCCAAGCGCTTTGCCGGAGAGGATTCCCCTAAGTTTATTAATGGAGTATTAGACGCAGTTCGATCCCTGTTAGTTGAAAAGTGATGTTCTGCCAGTTGGCCTCGCCTTGCATTTCTTGAGATTTCCGTGTACATCTTTTGGCCGGAATACTCAAAAAAAATGCTAAATCAGGAGTGGCTCAGCTAGATGACTCAAAAAAATACAATTCCCAAGCCGGGGCTTAGGCAGGAGGCTCTCGCTGTCCTCGGAATATTTGTTGGCCTCTTTCTGTATCTCAGTCTTATCTCTTTTTCGCTAAAAACTAAAGGCAACTGGTGTGGTGAGATAGGTCTATTGATCGCTCAATTGCTTTTTGGTTTCAGCGGCTGGGGGGCGTATCTTTTGCCTGCCCTTTTGTTACTATCGTCTTTTCTTTTTTTCACTCCCCGAATGTCCTTTCAGCGTCTGCCTCAGGTCATGTCTGGGTTGACCGGATCGATTATCTCTTTCTGTGGATTACTTTCATCTTTTAATATCCAAGATCCTAGATATCTTGAAGCGGGGGGATTTTTAGGAAAAACCGGATTCATATTGTTAGATTCTATAGTCGGACATGTTGGAACTGTGCTTGTTTTCATAATGGTCTTGCTGATTTCTTTGATGCTTTCCATACAGTTTTCCCCTTATCAACTTTTGAGAGGTTCTTGGAAGTTAATAAAGAACGCCTTGACTCTAATTAAGAGGAATCCAGAAAAAATCAGAGAAAAAAAGCTGCAAAGGGCAGAGAATAGAAGGAATAAAGTTATCAAGAAACAGGAAGCGCCGCTGCTTGAAGCACAGGTTTTGCAAACGATAACTGTTCCAGAAGTGAAAGCGCCCGCTCGTTCTGCAAAGGCGGCAGAGTCAGATGACGAATTTGCTGCCAGGCCAATTGCAAGGGGGGACTGGAAACTCCCGCCCTTGTCGCTTCTCAGTAAAAGTGACCAGGTTCAGGAGAAAATTGATAATGAAGTATACTATAAACTCTCCAAGCAGCTTGAACAGAAATTAAAGAATTTTGGGGTTTCGGGAAAAGTTGTTGGCATATCTCCGGGACCTGTCGTCACTACTTATGAATACTCGCCAGCTCCTGGAGTTAAAATTAATAAGATTGCCGGTCTTGCCGATGACCTCGCCCTTGGACTGAAGGCGCAGTCCGTCCGAGTTGTCGGTTCAGTTCCTGGCAAAGCAGCACTTGGCATAGAAATTCCAAATGAAATTAGACAGGTTGTCTATATTCGTGAGTTGATTGGGACTGAGAAGTATAGGGCAAACTCCCATAAGCTGACAATTGCTCTGGGGCTTGATGTAATAGGCAATCTGGCTATGGCCAATCTGGCGAAAATGCCACACCTGCTCATTGCGGGTGCCACAGGTGCCGGTAAGAGTGTGGGAATTAATACCATAATTGCCTCGATTTTATACAACGCCACCCCACAGGAAGTTCGCTTTTTAATGGTTGACCCTAAACGGATCGAACTTTCCGGCTATGAAGGAATTCCACACCTCCTTCATCCTGTAGTAGTCGATCCTAAGCTTGCCTCAAGAGCTCTGAACTGGGCTGTCAGGGAGATGGAACGACGGTACCTGCTTCTTGAGGAAGCCAAGGTGAAAAGCTTTGATTCATATAATGAAGTAAATGAAGAAAAGCTCCCCTATATTGTTGTGATTGTAGATGAGTTAGCTGATTTAATGATGGTCGCCTCAAAGGATGTTGAGGCGGCGATTGCCCGTCTTGCCCAAATGGCTAGGGCTGCCGGTATTCACCTTATTCTCGCAACTCAGAGGCCATCGGTCGACGTACTTACCGGACTTATCAAGGCTAATTTTCCAACACGAATTTCATTTAAAGTCTCTTCCAAAATTGATTCAAGAACCATCCTTGACGCCTCGGGAGCAGAGCATCTTCTTGGTGCTGGAGACATGCTGTTTCTAGCACCGGGGACGGCAAATATTAAACGTATCCACGGAGCATATATTTCAGAGAAGGAAACGGCCGATATAGTGGAATTTTGGAAACGCCAGGGGAGTTCCAGCTACGACGAAGCTGTTATGCAGGAGATTGAGAAAGAGCCGAGTGGTGTCGGGGGTGATGGAGACGAAGATTTTGACGAACGTTATGATGAGGCGGTAGCGCTCGTTACTGAGGCTGGACAGGCTTCGATTTCCATGGTTCAGAGAAGGTTGAGGGTTGGCTATAATAGAGCGGCGAGAATGATAGAAACCATGGAAAAAGAAGGAATTGTCGGACCTGCTGATGGAGCTAAACCTCGTGAGGTTATTGTGCGCAATAACTACAATTAGGCATATTCTTTTGATGGTGGAATTTTCTTGACAATTACCAGGCAACCTAATAAAAAGAGTTCTTGAGAAAAAATGAGTAGTCATTCAGTCAAAGCGAAGTTTATCGTAGCAATTTGAAGTAATTTTTAATGCAGTATTACTTGTTTACCCATGGCAAAGTGAGCTATTGGTAAACAAGGGATTTTTTAGTCGTATATAGTTTAAGTGGGCCCTGTCGGTTCAGGGTCACAACAGTTAATACAAAACTGAGGAGGTAGTTGAATGCCAAGTTATGTAGAACCTGCCAAGTGTGATGGCTGTAAAGGTGGAGATAAAACGGCGTGCATGTACATCTGTCCCAATGACTTGATGGTTTTAAACGTTGAGGAAATGTTGGCCTATAATCAAGAACCCGATGCATGTTGGGAATGTTATTCCTGCGTTAAGATATGTCCTCAGGGCGCTATCTTTGTTCGTGGTTATGATGACTTCGTTCCTATGGGCGGCCAGGTTCACCCAATGAGATCTTCTGATTCCATCATGTGGACTGTTAAGTTCCGTAATGGTAATATGAAGCGTTTCAAGTTCCCTATCCGCACTACCGCTGAAGGTGCTGCCAATGCTTATGCTAGTGAAAAAGGTGCTAATCTCGATGACGAATGCTTGCTCCTCGAGGCTGACCTTCCTACCCCTAAATAAGCTGAGTTAGAAACTTTATAACTACGAAATCTTTATTTTAAGGAGATTTGAAAATGGCATTACCAAATAAACCAAAAGGTGAACTCAACGCTGTAGTGAACCCTGAGGTGGTTGAACATGATGTAGATGTTCTCATCATCGGCGGCGGTATGGCAGCTTGTGGAACTGCTTTTGAGATCAAGAAGTGGGCCCCAGAAGATATGAAAATTGTTCTCGTTGACAAGGCTTCTCTCGAGCGTTCTGGTGCAGTTGCTCAGGGTCTGTCTGCTATCAACACCTACATCGGTGAGAATCCGATTGAGAGCTATGTGAAAATGGTTCGTAACGACCTTATGGGCGTTATTCGTGAAGATCTCGTTTATGACTGTGGTCGTCACGTTGATGAATCTGTAAAGCTTTTTGAAGAATGGGGTCTCCCCGTTTGGAAAAAAGACGCAGACGGCGAAAACCTTGACGGTTCCAAGCCAGCTGCTACCCTGCGTGAAGGCGGAACGCCTGTTCGTACCGGTAAATGGCAGATCATGATCAATGGTGAGTCTTACAAGTGTATCGTTGCAGAGCCTGCAGCTACCGCACTTGGTGCAGACAATATCTTGGAGCGTATCTTCATTGTTAAGCTTCTCCTCGACAAAAACAAGCCAAACCAGATCGCTGGTGCTGCTGGTTTCTCCACCCGTGAAAACAAAGTACACGTATTCCGTTGCAAAGCAGCTATGGTTGCTTGTGGTGGCGCGGTTAATATTTTCCGTCCACGTTCTACTGGTGAAGGTAAAGGTCGTGCATGGTATCCAGTATGGAATGCAGGTTCCACCTACACCATGTGTGCTCAGGTTGGTGCTACCCTGACCATGATGGAAAACCGTTTCACCCCAGCTCGTTTTAAAGATGGTTACGGTCCTGTTGGTGCATGGTTCCTCCTGTTCAAAGCCAAAGTACAGAATGGTCTTGGTGAGTTCTATGCAAACAGTGATTCAGTAAAAGATGAGCTCGAGAAATTTATGCCTTATGGCGCTTCTCCTGTAACTCCCACCTGTCTGCGTAACCACTTGATGATCAACGAGCTGAAAGAAGGTCGTGGTCCAATCTACATGGCAACTGACGTTGCTCTGAACGCCTTCATCGACGAACGTCGTGAAGCTGGCATGGACGAGAAAAAACTGAAGAAGTTCTGGAAGCATCTTGAGTCTGAAGCTTGGGAAGATTTCCTCGATATGTCAGTTGGTCAAGCTGGTCTCTGGGCTGGTGCAAACGTTGAGCCTGAGAAAGTTGGTTCTGAGATTATGCCAACAGAACCATACATGCTCGGTTCTCACTCCGGTTGTTGTGGTATCTGGGTTTCTGGTCCAGATGAAGCTTGGGTTCCTGAGGTTGATAATGACTCCCGTGCTCATAAGTACAAGTGGGGTTATAACCGTATGACCACTGTAGACGGACTCTTCACTTCTGGTGATGGTGTTGGTGCTTCCGGTCATAAGTTTTCTTCTGGGTCCCATGCTGAAGGTCGTATTTGTGCTAAGCAGATGGTTAAATTCTGTCGTGACAATGCTGATTTTAAACCAGAGCTCAAGCAAACTGCTCAGGAACTTGCAGATGAGATTTATGCACCAGTTGCACTGTATGAAGAGCACAAAGGTGCTTCTACCGCTGCTGACGTGAATCCGAATTTCTGTAAGCCTGCTGGTCTTATGATGCGTCTCATGAAAGCTACCGATGAGTATGGTGGTGGTGTTGCGACCTATTACATGACTTCTGGTAAGCTTCTGAACATCTGTTTGGATCTCCTCCAGCTTCTCCGTGAAGATGCTGCGAAGATGGCCGCTGGCGATCTCCATGAGCTTCTCCGTTGCTGGGAAAACTACCATCGTATCTGGTGTGTTGAAACCCATATTCGTCACATTGAGTTCCGTAAAGAATCCCGTTACCCAGGATTCTATTACAGATCAGATTTCCCGACCTGTGATGACGAGAACTGGAAGTGTTTTGTAAACTCCACTTTTGATCCTGAAACTGAGGAATGGAAGTGTGAGAAGGTAGAATGTCTTAACATCATTGAGACCGACCCTTGGCTGTAATAGTAAGGGATGTAGTTGATATGAAGTAAATTAAATCTCCAGGAGTCTTTGACTCCTGGAGATTTTTTAGTATGCAAGGTTTTTTAGTTTGTGTTGGAAAGAGATTATTGCAACTCTGGTCAACATAAGCTAAAAAATTCTCTTACGAATTTATTCTAGTTAATCCTGTGTTTTCAATAGTTGTCATTTTTGTGCTTTTCTAAGTAGGACAAGCATCTGCAAAAGATGACGATAGTACAATATTTTAAGAGCAATTATGGAGGTTAGGTATGACTGACGAGCAAGGCACTTCTGGTGCAGTATTGGTCGTAGGCGGAGGCATCAGTGGGTTGACTGCTGCTCTGGAAACCGCTGAAGTCGGAAATGATGTGTTTATTGTTGAAAAAAGTGCATCTTTTGGCGGACGCGTTGCGCAATTAAACGAGTATTTTCCGAAATTATGTCCCCCCAGTTGTGGGCTGGAGATAAATTTTCGGCGTGTAAGGGATAATCGTAAGATCAGAACTTACTCAATGACTACAGTGAAGTCTGTGAGCGGGGGGCCAGGTAATTATGAGGTCACCCTTGAGACTGCTCCACGTTTTGTAAACAGCAATTGCACCGCCTGTGGTGATTGTGCTGATGCGTGCCCGGATGAGATTGATAACGACTTTAACTTCGGTATGAATAAATCTAAGGCCGCTTATCTACCACATGAAATGGCTTTTCCTAGAAGATTTGTCATTGATAAAAATGGTTTGAGTGCAGCTGGTGCAGAAGCAGTTAAAGGTGCGTGTAAGTATAATGCTGTTGACCTTGATATGCAGACTGAGACTTTTACGGTTAACGTTGCTTCAATCGTCTGGGCCACTGGCTGGACGCCATATGAACCAACCAAGATGGAAAACCTCAAGTACGGTCAATCAAAGGCAATTGTTACCAATATGATGATTGAGCGTATGGCTGCCCCAAGTGGACCTACCGGCGGTAAGATTGTCAGACCTGGTGATGAGAAAGAAATAGAATCTATTGCTTTTGTGCAGTGTGCTGGATCACGTGACGAAAACCATCTCGAGTACTGTTCTCATATCTGTTGTATGGCGACCTTTAAGCAGATGACTTACGTTCGTAATCAGTATCCCGATGCCAAAATATATGTCTTTTATATTGACCTTAGAACTCCTGGAAAATACGAAAAATTTCGTGAAGTTCGTATGGCTGATGAAAATGCTACTTTCATTAAAGGTAAAGTAGCAGATATCATCGTAGAGGCTGATGGTGGTGTTTCTGTTGTTGCTGAAAATGCTCTGACTGCTGAGAAAATTACTCAAAAAGTCGACATGGCAGTTTTGGCAACCGGAATGCAGCCGTCACTTGCCCTGCAAGGTGCTCCCACCGATCTGCAAATGGATACTAACGGGTTTATCATTTCCGAATTTGATAAAGCTATGATATCAGCAGGTTGTGCGAAAAAAGCCGCGGATGTTGTTACATGTACTCAATCTTCAACTGCAGCTGCCTTAAAGGCAATTCAGGTTTCCAGGAGGTAAAAAACGATGGATAAGAAATATTGCGCCTATTTATGTGCCGGTTGTGGCATTGGTGATGCGCTTGACCTTGAGGCTCTTGCCGAAGTTGTTACTGGTGAGATGTCCATGGAGTGCAAAACCTTCGATTGTCTTTGTGGAGCCGAAGGACGTAGCCTGGTAGAAAAGGATATCGCCGACGGTGTGAATACCGTTGTTATCGGTGCCTGTTCTCCTCGCGTGATGACTCAGGAATTCGATTTTGGTAAAGATAAAATTACCGTTAGAGCAAACCTGCGCGAGCAGGTTGTATGGTCAGAGGTTAAACCTGCTGAAGGTGAGGAGCCTCATGGTGAAGCTGCTGAATTTTTGCAGGAAACTGCAGGGGACTATATGCGTATGGCATGTACCCGTGCTCAAAAGACCGAACCTGCTGATCCTTATTTGCTGGAAGGTATAAATAAAACTATCCTTGTTATGGGTGGTGGACTTGCCGGTCTTACTGCTGCCAAAGAAGCAGCTGATGCAGGATACAATGTTATCCTCACTGAAAAAGAAGATAAGCTTGGTGGTAAAGCTGTTGGTTGGAGAAAGAGTTTTCCAACTAAAGCGCCATGGACTGATTTGGAAGAAAATCCCATCAATGCACTTATTGCTGAAGTTGAAGCAAATGATAAAATCACCATAAAGACCGGGGCTGAAGTTGCTCGTATAACAGGATCTCCAGGTGATTTTGGTGTTAGTTTTAAGGCAGCCGGCGCGACGACTGAGTGGGATGCTCCTGCTAAAGTTACAACTGAAGATGCCGATTTGATCAACAAAGGTGAGATGGACGATCCTAATGTTGGTCTTCAGGCATATACTGAAATCAATCCAGATGCGGTTATGGTCGGATCGGTTGTGCTGGCTACTGGCTGGAAACCTGCTGATGTATCACAATACGAACATCTTGGTTATGGTAAAGTTAAAAATGTTGTTACCAACGCTGAGTTTGAAAAAATGGCAAAGGAAGGAAATGTCCCTGCCAATGTAGCATTCATCCAGAGTCCAGGTGGTAAGGAAGACGATAAGGATTTCCCATATTGTAACTCTGTTACTTCTATGGTCGCATTAAAGCAGGCTCAATATGTCTGTGAAGACAATGCAGAAGGAAAGGCGTATATACTCTATCAACATATGAGAACTCCTGGTCAGATGGAGTTGTTTTATAAGAACGCCCAGAACAATGATGGTATTTTCATGACCAAAGGAAACGTCATGAAAGTAGAAGAGAGCGGGGGGAGCCTTTCAGTTGCTGTTGAAGACACTTTACTAGGTGAGGACATTAATCTCAATGTAGATATGGTTGTTCTTGCTGCCGGTATGGAGCCTACTACTCTTCATGAAAAGAGCATTAATCTTGCTTACAGGCAGGGACCAGGCTTTAACGATCTTGAATTATTTGATGGTTACGCTGACTCACACTTCATCTGCTTTCCATATGAAACAAGACGTACCGGTGTTTATGCATGTGGTGGCGTACGAAAAGCTGAAACGATGGAAGAAGCCGTTGATGATGCTACTGGTGCAGCCCTCAAGGCGATTCAGTGTATTGAATCAGTGGATAGAGGTGTCTCTGTTCATCCACGCTCCGGTGATGCCACATATCCCGAATTCTTCATGCAGAGATGTACTCAATGTAAGCGTTGTACTGAGGAATGTCCGTTTGGAGCACTTGATGATGATGAAAAAGGAACGCCACTGCCGAATCCGACACGATGTCGTCGCTGTGGTACCTGTATGGGTGCATGTCCTGAAAGAATTATCAACTTCAAGGATTATAGCATTGATCTGATTGGATCTATGATCAAAGCGATAGAAGTACCGGAAGATGACGATGACAGATTGAGAATCCTGGTGTTAGTTTGTGAAAACGATGCATACCCAGCACTTGATATGGCTGGTATGAAGCGTAATGGAATCAGTCATATGGCTCGTTTTATTCCTGTTCGCTGTCTTGGTTCGGTTAACATGGCCTGGATCAGGGATGCGCTGTCTGCAGGGCTTGACGGTGCAATGCTCTTAGGATGTACTTATGGCGACGACTACCAGTGTCACTTTGTTAAAGGCTCAGAGATAGCCAATAAGCGTATGGAAAATATTGGTGATACCCTATCGTCGCTTGGATTAGAATCGGAAAGATGTGCGGCTAATCAGGTAGCTATTACTGATTATGATAAGATCCCACAAATTATTAATGATTTTGTAGAAGAAATTGTAGAGATGGGACCAAATCCATTCAAGGGCTTCTAGTCCAGATAAGCCGGATAAGCACTTTAAGAAGAAGTTTTCATAAGGTTCTTATCTGGTTTTATCCTGATCTGTTGCGGTTAGGTGTTCGCTACTGTTCAGCTAACCAGAGTAACGGTCGATTCAGATTGAACTATTTACATTGATAATATACTGGAGGAACAAATGAATGTTCAACCCGATTTAGAATTTATAAGAACCTTGAAGGAGGCGGGAGGGGACACACTAAAGAAGTGTTATCAGTGTGCTACCTGCTCAGTAACATGCCCTCTTTCTAAAGAGGGTAAGCCATTTCCCAGAAAGGAAATGATTTGGTCTCAGTGGGGGATGAAAGATAAATTAGTCACTGATCCTGATGTTTTTCTTTGCCATCAGTGTGGCGACTGTACCGATAATTGCCCGAGAGGTGCAAAGCCAGGCGATGTCCTTAGCGCTATTCGCTCATACGCGTATACTTTTTATGGCTGGCCCGCCCCCCTTGCAAAATTAGCTTCTAGTGCAAAAGGGCTACCGATTTTGATTGGTATTCCAGTACTGGTCATATTCATCATGTGGATGTTATCCGGTGCCATGCATATTCCGACCAAGGAAGAATTTGCCAGCCACGGGTATCAGCAGTTTTTTGGCACTTGGGATTTTTACTGGTATGCCAAAAACATCTTCTTCATAGTCCTTATCATGGTCCCGTCGTTAGGGCTTGGCCTGTTTTCGGGATTCAAGGGCATTACCAAGATGTGGAAAAGCATGTCTAAAGATGCTGGGATGAATAATGAGTACAGGCCATCTGTAGTTGAATTCACCAAAGAATTTCTCTGGCCTTCTGTTGTGGAGATTGTCAAGCATTCCAGATTTCGTGAATGTACAACGAATATCGACAGAGTTCGTGGTCATTTACCATTGATGTTAGCGTTTATCGGATTATTGATCGTTACCACCTGGTCTCTCTTGAAAAACGATGTTCTTGGTCTTATCTGGCCTTCTTTGCATGGCCCTATGCCTTTAACTGATCCATTTAAGATTCTTGCCAATGTTTCTGCCATTGCCCTTTTATTTGGTATTGGGGTGCTTTGGAGCAATAGAAAGAAAGCCGAGAGAGAGTTGAACACTCAGGTAACATTTTATGACTGGTTTCTTATTTGGGAAATAACCGCGGTTGGTGTTACCGGACTTGGCGCTGAACTTTTACGCTGGGCTGGCATGCCGGTTTTGGGTTACATCGTCTATTTCTTGCACCTCGTTTCCATTATGATGCTTTTCTTGTATCTACCTTACACCAAATTTGCTCACCTGATTTATAGAACAGGTGCCTACACTTTTGAAAAATATCGTGAAAGTGTTTATGCAAAAAATGAGTAACAAACATATTGTAAAGTAATAGTTTTGGGAACATACTACCCAGGTACTATGTTGAAAAAGCCGAGTCAAATGACTCGGCTTTTTTGTGTTCGGCCTTTAGTTGCTACTTTTGTAATTATCGTGCATTGAATTTGGCCTGATATTTTTAAAGTTGAAACATAATTAGGTCGTATGAACATGAGGGTGCTAGGTATCAATGCTAAAACAAAAAAAACAAAAAACTGAAAATAGATGTTGATTTAAAATATTGAAGTTAGTATATTCTCCGGTCTTGTAAGCTGGCGTAGCTCAATTGGTAGAGCTCCTCACTTGTAATGAGGTTGTTGTGGGTTCAAGTCCTATCGCCAGCTCCAATTAAAATATTACTTTACAAAGTTTATAATAAGGTATAAAGAGACGTCTGTCTATTTTAGGCGTCCCCATGGAGGGGTTCCCGAGTGGCCAAAGGGAACAGACTGTAAATCTGTCGGCTCAGCCTTCGGAGGTTCGAATCCTCCCCCCTCCACCAGCGTTTGTACATTGTGAAGTAAGATATATTCTGAGCGGGAATAGCTCAATTGGTAGAGCATCAGCCTTCCAAGCTGAGGGTTGCGAGTTCGAGTCTCGTTTCCCGCTCCATTGTTAGTTTTTTGTGTGGGGCGAGCAGCCCACGTAGCTCAGTTGGTAGAGCGCATCCTTGGTAAGGATGAGGTCACCGGTTCAACTCCGGTCGTGGGCTCCAAGTGGGCACTATTAGTAATCTGAAAAAAATTTTCAACGGCCTGAGGAGACAAGGAAATGTCAAAGCAAAAATTTGAAAGGACAAAGCCGCACGTTAATGTAGGTACCGTAGGTCATATCGATCACGGTAAAACTACACTTACCGCTGCGATTACACGTGTCTTATCTACTAAAGGTCAGGCCGATTTTACTGACTTCAGCGATATTGATAAGGCACCGGAAGAAAAAGAGCGAGGAATTACCATTGCAACTGCGCACGTAGAATACGAGACGGTTAATCGTCACTATGCTCACGTAGACTGCCCAGGTCATGCTGATTATATCAAGAATATGATCACTGGTGCTGCTCAGATGGACGGTGCAATATTGGTTGTTGCTGCAACTGATGGTGCCATGCCTCAGACCAGAGAGCACATCCTTCTTGCTCGTCAGGTTGGGGTTCCTTCTATTGTTGTGTTTCTTAATAAGTGCGACATGGTCGATGATGAAGAACTCATCGAGCTGGTAGAGATGGAACTTCGTGAGTTACTTGATAAGTATGACTTTCCTGGAGACGATGTTCCTTTTGTTCAGGGTTCAGCTTTGCAAGCACTTGAGAATCCAGAAGATGAAGAAAAAGCAAAGTGCGTTTGGGATCTGATGGAAGCTATTGACTCCTATATCCCTGAGCCCACGCGTGATGTCGATCAGCCGTTTCTTATGCCTGTTGAGGATGTTTTCTCTATCTCCGGGCGTGGTACCGTAGCTACAGGTCGTGTTGAGCGCGGAGTTGTTCATGTTGGTGATGAGATTGAAATCGTCGGCATCAAGGACACCCAAAAGACCACTTGTACAGGGGTTGAGATGTTCCGTAAACTGCTCGATGAAGGCCAAGCCGGCGACAATATCGGCGCCCTTCTTCGTGGAGTAAAGCGTGAAGAAATTGAGCGCGGTCAGGTGCTTGCAGCTCCTAAGTCAATCACACCTCACACAAAGTTTAACGCTGAATGCTATATTCTTGGAAAAGATGAGGGTGGTCGTCATACGCCATTCTTTAACGGCTATCGGCCTCAGTTCTATTTTAGAACAACTGATGTTACTGGCGTTGTGACTCTCGCAGAAGGTGTTGAGATGGTAATGCCAGGCGATAACATTAGTGCTTCTGTAGAACTCATCACGCCGATTGCAATGGATGTTGGTCTGCGCTTTGCTATTCGTGAAGGTGGACGTACTGTAGGTGCTGGCGTCATTAGTGAAATTGTCGCCTAATCCGTAAGTTTAATGATATTGCCCTGATTCCCCGGATGAGGGACCAGGGCAATTTTTCATATGGGAAGAGTCAATGAGAGATACTGTAACTCTTGCATGTGGTACATGTAAGCGTCGAAATTACACGACGACTAAGAATAAGAAAAATACTCCCAATAAGTTGGAGTTCAATAAGTTTTGTCCATTTTGCAGAGCTCATACTCCGCATAAAGAAACAAAATAATATATTTTTGCAGGCCAGTAGCTCTAATTGGTAGAGCGCCGGACTCCAAATCCGGATGTTGGGGGTTCGAGTCCCTCCTGGCCTGCCATATTTATTTGTATGGCGGGCATAATTCTGTAAATTACTCGTTTCTTTGAGTAGAGTGAGTGATGCAAAGGCATGGGAGGTACGGTTGCTATGGCGGCGAACACAAAATCTAAGAAAAACAATGCTGTGAAGGCTGATGGGCCCTCACCATTCTCACCCGCTGAAATCAAGAAATTTATTGACGAGGTAAAGGTAGAATTCTTGAAAATCGTCTGGCCCGATAAAAAGATGACTCTTGGTCTTACTGGGGTTGTGGTGGTCTTGACAATTATTATATCCATTTATCTGGGCTCTGTAGACTTGCTGCTAGGAAAAGCCGTTGCATCCTTTTTGCGATGACTTGAAAAAGGAATTCGGTACATATTTTTAGCAAGTTGATCTGATACTGTCTATCGGTATCTTCATAACACTTAACTTCTGGATCACATGGCAAGACAATGGTACATACTCCAGGTCCACTCGGGATTTGAAGATAAGGTAAAGGCAACCCTTGAGGAAAGAATTCGCAAAGATGGCTTGACTGAATCCTTCGGTGAGATTTTGGTTCCAACGGAGCAGGTCGTCGAGATGATCAAGGGCTCACGTAAAACCTCTTCTCGTCGATTTTTCCCGGGGTATATGTTGGTAAGTATGGATCTCAACGATGAGACCTGGCATACGATTCATGATAACATGCCTCGAGTTGTTGGGTTTGTAGGGGATGATCGTGATCCGATCCCGTTATCTGACGCTGATGCTGCAAAGATTATCGGCAGAATTCAGGATGGATCTGAACGTCCAAGACCAAAAGTGGTTTTTGACATTGGTGAAGTGGTTCGAGTCGTTGATGGTCCTTTTGCCAACTTTCAGGGCGTAGTTGACGAAGTATTCCCGGAGAAAGGACGTGTTCGGGTTATGGTTTCGATATTTGGAAGAGAAACCCCGGTCGAGTTGGAATTCGTCCAGGTTACAAATACATAATTGTATGCATGGTTTTTTAACGTCCCGGTGTAGTACTTGGATGTTCAATTTACCTGGAAGCATTTGAAAAATAGTTAGTGGAGTGAAATAATGGCCAAAAAAGAAATGGCTTTCATAAAGTTGCAAATACCAGCGGGTAAAGCCAACCCATCACCACCAGTAGGTCCGGCATTGGGCCAACACGGTGTGAATATTATGGAGTTTTGTAAAAACTTCAATGCTAAAACTCAGTCAATGGGTGATACCATTGTTCCTGTGGTTATTACCGTGTATCAGGATCGTTCTTTTAGTTATATTACTAAGACACCACCTGCTTCTGTCTTGTTGCTTAAGGCTGCTGGTTTACAGAAAGGGTCTGGCAACCCTAAGGCTGAGCGTGTTGCCGAGATCGGCCGAGATAAGATCAAGGAAATTGCTGAAATTAAGATGCCGGACCTGAATGCCTATGATGTTGAAAGTGCCATGCGTATTATTGAAGGTACAGCTCGTAGTGCAGGGATTACCGTTATTGATTGATTAAGATTAATTTTTAAATACTGCTGGTAGGACTTTGTTGATCCTGCACGAGTAGGAGGCTAAAATGCCGAAACACGGAAAAAAATTTAAAAATAAAGCAGAAGCTATTGATAGAACCGTCTTGCAAGGTGTTGAGGAAGGTATCGAATTGGTACTGAAGTCTTCTTTTGCTAAATTTGATGAGACCTTCGATGTTGCTATGAAACTAGGGGTTGACCCTCGCCATGCTGATCAGATGATTCGTTCATCTGTTGCTCTGCCACATGGTACTGGAAAAGTTACTCGAGTTCTAGTTTTCGCTAAAGGTCCAAAAGAGGCTGAAGCCTTAGAGGCTGGAGCAGACTATGTTGGTGGTGATGATATAGTAGAGAAAATTAAAGAAGGTTGGCTTGAATTCGATAAAACTGTTGCTACTCCGGACATGATGGGTGTCGTAGGTAAGATCGGCCGAGTTTTAGGCCCACGTAATCTTATGCCCAATGCCAAACTTGGTACGGTTACCATGGATGTTGCAAGCATTGTCAAAGATATTAAAGCTGGTAAGGTAGATTTCAGAGTCGATAAAGCTGGTATTATCCATGCAGGGATCGGTAAAGTTTCCTTTGGAAAAGAAAAGCTGATTGAGAATTTCATGGCCTTTGTTCAGAGAGTAATTCAACTTAAGCCATCCTCAAGTAAGGGTATATATGTACGCTCTGTAACTATTTCATCTACCATGAGCCCTGGTGTTAAATTAGATCCTTTGGCAGTTAGGGCGATGGCTAAATTATAAATTTTGTAGAGTAAATCGTCAGCTTTTTTAATTTATTAGGGAAGGCGATATGTCGAGTCGAAGATAGCGGGCACAATGCGTTTAATCGTGGTTTTCACGACCTGCCGAGACGAGAATGGCTGAATGTATTTTAATACTGAAATAGAACTTTATTTTCTGCCAGTCTTGAAAAAGTTGTAACTGCTGTTTCGAATTTTGTTCACATTAACTAAGGAGGAGTGCTTTGAATCGTGATGATAAGTTAGCAATTGTCTCGGAATTGAACGATTCGTTCAACCGCGCCAAGTTTACGGTTGTCGCTGACTATTGTGGTTTAAAGGTTTCCGAATTGCAGAAGATTCGTATTGAATTGAAAAACTGTGATTCAGAAATCCGCGTAGCCAAAAATACTCTCCTGAAAAGAGCAGTTACTGATACTGGTAATGCAGCGCTGAGTGATGATTTCAGCGGTACTACTGCGGTTGTAATGGGATATGCAGACCCAGTTGCGCCCGCCAAGGTGGTTGCTAAATTTGCTGATGATCATAGCAAGTTTGTAATCCGTAGTGCAGCTCTTGATGGAGAAAAAATCGGGGTAAATGAGCTTATTGCTCTGTCTAAACTTCCTACCAAGGAAGTTTTGCTTGGACAATTGTTGTCTACCTGGAACAACGTGCCTACCGGCCTTGTTCAGGTACTCACCGGTGTTCCACGTACCTTTGTCTATGCCTTACAGGCCATCAAAGATCAGAAAGAAGCGTAAAAAATAAGTTCTTAATTAGAATACTATTATTCATAAAACAAAGAGGTAGTAAATCATGGCTGTTACTAAAGATGATGTAATTGATTTTATCGCTAATATGTCCGTTCTCGAGCTCTCTGAGCTCATCAAAGAATTCGAAGAAAAATTTGGTGTTTCTGCCGCAGCACCTGTTGCTGTTGCTGCAGCTGGTGGAGCTGCAGATGCCGCACCTGCTGAAGAACAAACTGAATTTGATGTTATTTTGGCAAGTGTTGGTAGCGAAAAAATTAAGGTCATCAAAGAAGTTCGCGCTGTGACAGGTCTTGGCCTGAAAGAAGCGAAGACTCTTGTTGAATCTGCACCTGCTCCTTTAAAGGAAGCTACAACAAAAGAAGAAGCAGAAGAAATCAAAGCAAAAATCGAGGCTGTTGGTGCGACCGTTGAGGTTAAATAGTCGCTCTTTCAAGTAGTTGTTCGTTATTGAACAGCCACAGCTTGATATCAACACGCTACGAGCTTTGCATCGTGGCGTGTTGTGTTTTATAGAGAAGAACATTTATTTAGTATATCAACTGAGATATCAGGTGTTTCCACTGTAGGTTCGTTCTTGTTTCGTTGTTTAAATTTAAAATGTATAAAAGGGATCATACTATGCTTGAAAACAATGCTTATGTTTTTCCTCGCGATACACTTTACATCGATATACGAACTTAACCATTGTTCTCAGATTGCAAGGATATCATTCCAGGACTTACCCAGCCAAATTTAGCAATCTGCAGAACCGCGTGTCTGAACAGTAAATTCAAATCATCTAGTTAGATTCTTAGGCAATTTCGAGGAAAATTATGGAAAGAGTGAGAAAGAACTTTGCCACGGCTGCCTCAATTTTGGAGCCACCCCATCTGATATCAATGCAACGTCTCTCTTATGAGAAATTCCTACAGATGGATTGCGATCCTGATGAAAGGGACGATTTCGGTTTGCAGGGCATCCTACAAAATGTTTTTCCGATTAATGACTTTAACGGCGTCTGTTCTCTTGAATTTGTAAGATATAAATTTGGAGAACCTAAATATACAATTCATGAGTGCCTCCAGAGAGGAATGACTTATGAAATTCCTCTGAAAATTGTTGTCCGGCTGATTACTTTCGACGTAGATGAAGATACAGGTGTTCAGTCAATTCGCGATATAAAAGAACAAGAAGTATTTCTCGGGTCATTGCCACTTATGACTGGAGACGGGGTTTTTGTAATCAATGGCACTGAAAGGGTCATTGTTTCCCAATTACAGCGTTCTCCTGGTCTTTTCTATACCCATGATAATGGTAAAAGTCATTCCAGTGGGAAACTCCTTTACTCTGCTCGTATCATACCCGTTCGTGGTTCCTGGATCGATCTGGAATTTGATATTAAGGATATTCTCCATGTTCGTATAGACAGGAGACGTAAGTTCCCGGTTACGACCTTACTCAAGGCTTTAGGTCTAACGAGCGAAGAACTGCTTGGTGAATTTTATCCCACCTCCAGTGTTATAAAAGAGGGGGAGAACTACAAAATTGGTTTTGACTCAGAACTGGTTAAGGGACAGAGATTAGAATTCGATATAATAAGTCCTGTTGATGGTGAAATACTCGGCAAAAAAGGTAAAAAAGTCTCCAAGGTACTCTGTAAAAAACTTGATGCAGCAGGGATCGTTCATCTTCCTGCGTCTCAGGAATCATTGGTTGGAGAAATTTTAGCAAAGAGCATCGTCAATGAAGAATCTGGTGAAATTATTGCTCTTTGTAACACTGAAATCACCGAAACTCTCCTTGAGACCTTCGAAGCCGAAGGTATTAATGAGTTTGAGGTTCTTCATATCGACGGGGTTAAGTTTTCTTCATCGTTTAGTAAAACCATGGGTCTTGATAAGGCCAAAACAACTGAAGATGCACTTATTGAAATCTATAGAAGGCTCAGGCCTTCTAGTCCTCCTACTCGTGAAATTGCAGAATCATTTTTCAATAACCTCTTTTTTAACCAAGATCTCTATGATCTATCCGAAGTCGGTCGCTACAAAATAAACGCAAAACTTCATTTAGATATTGATATATCCAACCGAGCGCTTACCAAAGAGGATATTATTTATGCTGTCCGTCATCTAGTGCGTCTGAAGGATAGTCAAGGTGGCGTTGACGATATTGATCATCTCGGTAACAGGCGGGTAAGAACAGTTGGTGAACTCGTTGAAAATCAATATCGTATGGGCCTTGTTCGAATGGAGAGGGCGATTAAGGAGCGGATGACCCTTCAAGACGTGGAAACCTTGATGCCTCACGATCTTGTAAACCCAAAACCTATTTCAGCCGCCATAAAAGAATTTTTTGGTACAAGCCAGTTGTCGCAGTTTATGGACCAGACGAATCCGCTCTCAGAGGTTACTCATAAACGGCGCTTGAGTGCTCTCGGACCTGGTGGTTTGTCTAGAGAAAGAGCCGGATTTGAGGTGCGGGACGTTCACCCGACACATTATGGAAGAATATGTCCGGTAGAAACGCCTGAGGGACCCAATATCGGTCTCATCGTTTCTCTTGCCACCTTTGCCAGAATTAATCCATACGGTTTTATCGAAACACCATATAGGAAGGTAGAAGAAAGAATCATTCTTGAAGATGTTTCATATCTTAGCGCATTACAGGAGCAGAACCAATTTATTGCACCAGCTCTGATCGAATTTGACAAAGAAAATCGACTTGTACCTGATAATCTTATTGTTCGTGAGGATGGTGAGGTAATTACCACAACCGCTGAAAATGTTACCTATATGGATATTGCGCCGAATCAGATGATAAGCGTTGCAGCTTCATTGGTACCTTTTCTTGAGAACGATGATGCTAACCGTGCGCTGATGGGTTCCAACATGCAGCGCCAGGCAGTTCCCTTACTTGTTACAGCCGCACCTTTGGTTGGTACAGGAATGGAAAGGTACGTAGCTAGAGATTCCGGAGCATGTCTACTTAGTGCCGGTGATGGTGTTATTGAAGAAGCGGATTCTAATCGTATAGTTGTCAGATATGATGAACCCGGAACAGATGGTTTTGATACTGGAGTTGGTGTGTATAGGCTCCAAAAAAACAAAAAGTCCAATCAGAACACATGCTTTAACCAGCGACCGATCGCATTACCTGGCAGTAGGGTAACAAAGGGTGTTGTTCTAGCTGACGGACCTTCCTGTGAAGCAGGTGAGCTTGCCATAGGGAAAAATGTCACCATCGCTTTTATGCCATGGCGTGGTTTCAACTATGAGGATTCGATCTTAATCAATGAGAGGTTGCTTAAGGAAGATACCTTTACCTCTGTGCACATTGAAGTATTTGAAACCATGGCCAGAGATACCAAACTGGGCAAGGAAGAAATAACGCGAGATATTCCTAATGTAAGTGAAGACACACTCAGGAATCTTGATGATTCAGGTATTATCCGGATAGGCGCCGAATTAAAGGCTGGAGATACCTTAGTTGGTAAGGTTACGCCCAAGGGTGAGACGGTGCTGTCTCCCGAAGAGAAGCTGCTTAGAGCTATTTTTGGTGAAAAAGCGCAAGATGTTAAGGATTCTTCTCTAAGGGTACCCCCCGGGGTGAGCGGTGTTGTCATCGATGCCAAGGTTTTCTCTCGTAAAGGTGTTGATAAAGATGAACGATCCTTGCTGATTGAGGATCTTGAGATTGATAAACTGAATCAAGATAAGCTTGATGAGCTGCGCAGTCTTAAGCGAGGTGTTTGTCGGGAAATCGGAAAGATTCTTGAAGGCAGGACCGCAAAGACCGACATTCTAGATAAAAAAGGACTTCTTATTGTTAAGCTCGGTAAAAAAATAGCCGCCGAGCAGGCTGAGCTTATAGGTTTTTCTCAACTTCGTGATATTGATTTTTCCGAAAAAGCTAAATACCTTGAGCAGATCGATGCGGTTTATGGACGTTACGATAACCAAGCCCGCCTCATTTCAGAGAGATACGACGGAATTATTGAGCGACTGAAGAAAGGAGATGATCTTCCTCCTGGAGTCGTCAAGATGGTTAAGGTTTATGTTGCTACCAAACGTAAACTTTCCGTTGGCGATAAGATGGCCGGTCGACATGGAAATAAAGGTGTCGTTTCAAGGTTGTTACCAGAAGAAGATATGCCATATTTTGATGATGGTACTACTGTTGATATCGTGCTCAATCCGCTCGGTGTTCCATCCCGTATGAATGTAGGGCAGGTTCTTGAGGTACACTTGGGTTTTGCTGCCAAAAAACTTGGTGCTCAGCTTGAAGTACTTGCAGGCATTGAGGCAGTGTCTCAAATAAAGGAAAAATTAAAGTCAGTGTATGCAGAGTCTGAATTTCTGGCTCTGACCGAAGGAAGAACTGATCTTGAAATTATTGAGTGGGCTCGAAGACATCATGCTGGCTTACATATGGCTACACCTGTTTTTGATGGTGCCCCGGAATCTGAGATCAGGCGGCTCCTGGTTGAATCTGGAATTGATGAAGTGGGCCAGGTTCAACTCTATGATGGCCTCACAGGAGATCCTTTTGCCAATAAGGTTACGGTTGGCGTTATGTACATGCTGAAACTACATCACTTAGTGGATAATAAAATTCATGCCAGGTCAACAGGACCATACTCCCTTGTTACCCAGCAGCCATTAGGTGGTAAAGCTCAGTTCGGTGGTCAGAGGCTTGGTGAGATGGAAGTTTGGGCCATGGAAGCATATGGAGCTGCTTATACACTCAAAGAATTTTTAACGGCTAAATCTGATGATGTTGAGGGTCGTACCTTGATGTATGAGCGAATTGTAAAAGGAAATAACTTTCTGACAACAGGATTACCTGAGTCTTTTAACGTTCTTGTAAAAGAGCTCCAGGCCCTTTGTTTAAATATGGAACTTATTGAAGGATAAAGGAAAAGACGAAAGTCGGCCGGTTGCACTATGGATCATAGTGCTAGTTAACAATGAATTCCGTTTTGAGTTGTGATTTTCAATACAGAGCCGGAGAAGTCCTTTAACATAAGTGAGAGGTGATTTCGTGGAAGAGTTATTCAATTTTTTTCAAAAACCTAAAGCTCCAGTAAAATTTGAAAGTGTTAAAATTTCTCTGGCTTCTCCCGAGAAGATCATGGATTGGTCTCATGGTGAAGTAAAAAAACCAGAGACAATTAATTACAGAACTTTCAAACCCGAAAGAGACGGATTGTTTTGTGCCAAAATTTTCGGACCGGTAAAAGACTTCGAGTGTAACTGCGGCAAATACAAGCGGATGAAGCATCGTGGTGTTGTCTGCGAGAAGTGCGGCGTTGAGGTTATACAGTCTAAAGTACGCCGAGAACGTCTAGGTCACATTAAACTCGCTGCGCCGGTTGCTCATATTTGGTTTTTAAAGAGCCTGCCAAGCAAAATTGGTGCGGTACTAGATATGACACTCAAGCAGCTTGAGAAAATTCTTTATTTTGAGCAGTATGCAGTGGTCACCTCTGAGGTTGAGGCGCTTCCCATTGGAACACTCCTTTCAGAAGAGAAATATAGACAGGCTCGAGATGAATATGCTGCCCAATTTACTGTTGGAATTGGTGCTGAGGCAATAAGGGAACTTTTAGGCGCACAAAATCTCGTTGCCTTATCCAAGCAGTTGCGTGAAGAGATGCTGGCGACAAATTCTCAAACCAAAAGACTGAAGCTTGGTAAGAGATTGTTTGTTATAGAGGCTTTTCGAGATTCAGGAAATAAACCAGAGTGGATGATTTTGGAAGTCATTCCGGTATTACCTCCTGATCTTCGTCCTCTAGTGCCACTTGAGGGTGGAAGGTTCGCTACTTCTGATCTTAATGATCTGTATCGGCGAGTCATTAACAGAAATAACCGTTTGAAAAGGTTACTCGAACTCGACGCTCCCGATATCATCATTCGTAATGAAAAAAGGATGTTGCAGGAAGCTGTAGATGTTCTTTTTGATAACGGGAGACGGGGGAGGGTAATAACTGGTGGCAACAAGCGACCGCTTAAATCTCTTTCCGATATGCTTAAAGGTAAGCAGGGGCGTTTTCGTCAAAACCTTTTGGGTAAACGTGTAGATTATTCCGGTCGTTCCGTCATTGTGGTTGGACCGCACCTTCGCTTGCATCAGTGCGGTATTCCAAAGAAAATGGCTCTTGAGCTCTTTAAACCGTTTATCTATAACAAGCTTGAGAGGAAGGGATTTGTCACCACCATTAAAAGTGCTCGAAAAATGGTGGAGAAAGAGGTGAAAGAGGTTTGGGATGTCCTTGATGAAGTGGTTACTGAATACCCGGTAATTCTGAATCGAGCACCTACCCTTCACAGACTTGGGATGCAGGCATTTGAAGCAGTTCTTATTGAAGGAAAGGCTATTCAATTGCATCCACTCGTTTGTATGGCTTTTAATGCGGACTTTGATGGTGATCAGATGGCTGTCCATGTACCGCTGTCTGTTGAAGCCCAGGTTGAAGCCAGGGTTCTCATGATGTCCACCAATAATATCCTCTCTCCAGCAAATGGCGAACCGGTAATTATTCCGTCTCAGGACATCGTGCTCGGGCTCTATTATATGAGTCGGGAACGTCTCAATGTTAAAGGTGAAGGTAAGGTTTTTAGTAATGTGGAAGAAGCGATCATTGCCTACGACTTTGATCAAATTCACCTACAGGCAAAAGTAAAGGTGCGTAAAGGCGGGGAACTGGTTGATACCACAATGGGCCGTATCCTGCTTGGTGAATTGTTACCAGATTCTGTTAAATTTGAAGAAGTAAATAAGGTTCTTACCAAAAAAGCACTTGCTACACTTATTGATCACACCTATCGCCATGCTGGTACCAAGGATACAGTTATTCTTGCTGATAGATTGAAGGATACTGGATACGAATACGCTACCCGTGCCGGGATATCAATTTGTATCAATGACATGAAGATACCTCTTGAAAAAGAGAACTATGTTGAAAAAGCCGAAAATGATGTTTTTGATGTCGACCAGCAATATACCGATGGTCTTATCACGTCTGGCGAAAAATATAATAAGGTCGTTGATATCTGGTCGAAGGTGACAGAGGATGTGGCCAATGCCATGATGGACGAGATCAAGGTCGAGTACGTTCGTGATAAAGATGGAAAACTCGTCGAATTCCCAAGTTTCAACTCAATCTTTATCATGGCTGACTCCGGTGCTCGTGGGTCGAGAGATCAGATTCGGCAGCTGGCTGGAATGCGTGGTTTGATGGCTAAACCCAGTGGAGCAATTATTGAGACTCCAATTAAAGCTAACTTCCGCGAAGGTCTTGGTGTACTTGAGTATTTTATTTCCACCCATGGTGCTCGTAAGGGACTTGCTGATACAGCATTGAAGACAGCAAACTCCGGTTACCTGACCAGAAGACTGGTTGATGTTGCTCAGGAGGCTACTATTGTAGAGGCTGACTGTTTTACACTTGATGGAATCATTGCTGAACCATTGATGGACGGTGGAGAAATAATTGTTCCTCTTTGTGACAGGATCCTTGGAAGGGTCGCTTTAGATGATGTAGAGGACCCATTTTCTGAAACGGTGATTGTTGAAGCCGGCGAGGAAATCACCGAAGATATTGTCGAGAAGATTACTGCTGCAGGCCTAGATCGGGTTGCTATTCGGTCTGTGCTCAGTTGTCGTTCCAAAAGAGGTGTATGTGCCGCATGCTACGGGCGGGACTTGGGACGTGGGCATATGGTTAACAGAGGTGAGGCTATTGGCGTTATCGCTGCACAATCCATCGGTGAGCCCGGTACTCAGTTGACTATGCGTACTTTCCACGTTGGTGGTACTGCGAGTAGATCTGTAGAACAGGCGGAACTGAAAACCAATATCGGTGGTACGGTTGCCTGCACTAATCTACATTCTGTAACCAATGCAGAAGGGACCGAGATCGTCATGAATCGCAATGCGGTGATTTCTATAAAAGATGAACTTGGGCGTGAACGTGAAAAGTTCAAAGTCAACTATGGTGCTCAACTCCTGGTCAAAGAGGGAGAGACTGTAGAAAGGGATACTATTCTTGCTGATTGGGATGCCTATACGATACCAATCGTTGCTGAGGTAGGAGGTACGATCAAATATGGAGATGTCATTGAAGGTATCACCATGTCTGAGAAAGTCGATGCCGTTACAGGCCGTTCCTCTCTCGTAATCATTCACACAGCGGGCGGTGGGCAAATGAGCCCGCGGATTACCGTTAAGAATGACAAGGGCAAAACCGTTAAGTTAGAAGATTCGGACACCTTTGCGAGGTATAGCCTCCCAGTTGGTTCCATTATTTCTGTTAACGAAGGAGATGTTATCCAGCCCGGGATGATTGTTGGGAAGATTCCTCGAGAAACCACTAAGACTAAGGATATTACTGGTGGTCTCCCCAGGGTTGCTGAGTTGTTTGAGGTACGAAAGCCAAAAGATCCTGCAATTATAGCCAAAATTGATGGGAAAGTTAGCTTTGGCAAGGAACTTAAAGGGAAACGTAGAGTAATTGTTACTCCCGAATATGGCCAGCAGGAGGAATATCTCGTGCCAAAGGCTAAACATATTATTGTCCATGAGGGTGATTATGTTCAAGCCGGCGAACCGTTGATGGAGGGAACTATTGTTCCAAACGATATCCTGGCAGTTCTTGGTGTAAAAGAACTAGCTAAGTTCCTGGTAAATGAGATTCAGGAAGTTTATCGTCTGCAGGGTGTTAAGATCAACGACAAACATATTGAAGTCATTGTTCGTCAGATGCTTAAACGTGTCATGATTACTTCCTCGGGTGAATCTCGTTTCATGATAGGGGAGCAGGTTGAGTGGTGGAAGTTTGAAGAAGAAAGAGACCAACTCATGGCTGAAGGAAAAACACCTGCTGTTGCTGAACCATTGCTGCTGGGTGTAACGAAGGCGTCTCTGTCAACTGAAAGCTTTATTTCCGCAGCGTCCTTTCAGGAAACTACGAAAGTTCTTACCAACGCTGCAGTCGCTGGAAAGGTTGACGAACTTGCTGGATTAAAAGAAAACGTAATTATGGGCAGGTTGATTTCTGCAGGTACAGGGTTAGAAGTAAAAAGGTAGGAAGGAAAAGAGGTGTAAAGTGGTTTTTTCCCTTGACACTATAGCGCCGTTAGGGTAATTATCACCACTTTCGTGTTTAGAAATGAGTGTCCAGTTAGGGATTTTAAGGACTGGAATTCTAATAATGGGTATGTAAACAGGAGCAGTTAACGTAATGCCAACTATTAACCAACTGGTAAGAATAGGTCGTAAGAAGTCTGTGAAAAAGACCAACACTCCAGCTTTGAAAGGATCACCCCAGAAGCGTGGCGTGTGTGTGAGAGTGTATACAACGACGCCGAAGAAACCAAATTCTGCTCTCAGGAAAGTCGCCAGGGTGAGATTGACTAATGGTATTGAGGTTACATCATATATTCCCGGTATTGGTCACAATCTTCAAGAGCATTCGGTAGTAATGATTCGAGGCGGCAGGGTGAAGGATCTTCCTGGTGTACGTTATCATGTTATACGTGGTACGCTTGATACATTGGGTGTTTCCAATCGGCGTAAAGGTCGTTCAAAATATGGTGCAAAGAAACCAGCTTGATTGGTTGCTGTCTGATAAGAGGTTAATAAAATGTCACGAAGAAGAACGATAGAAAAACGTCCTACTGATCCAGATACTCGCTTTAATAGCGTTTTGGTGTCAAAGTTTACCAATGGATTGATGGAAAGAGGGAAGAAGAGTCTCGCTCAACGGATTTTTTACGGAGCGATGGATATAGTGGAGGAACGTATCAAGGATGCAGACCCTCTTACTGTCTTTGAGGAGGCTATGGAAAAGGTCCGTCCTCGCGTGGAAGTTAAGTCTCGTCGAGTTGGTGGCGCAACGTATCAGGTGCCAATGGAAGTTCGCCAGACCCGGAGAAATGCTTTGGCGATTCGCTGGCTGATTAACTTTTCTAAAAGCAGGTCTGGGAAGTCAATGTCAGAAAAATTGGCGGCTGAGTTGATGGATGCCTATAATAATCGTGGCGCAGCAGTCAAGAAGAGAGATGACACCCATCGTATGGCAGAGGCCAATAAGGCTTTCGCTCATTATCGTTGGTAGTTGGGGTTTAGGACTTTGTGACCGGTTGCCGCAACAATAGGCTGGCGAACTACTATTATATAAGCTAGGCAAATTGTTATGGCAGCCCTGAAAGACTTGTCCGGCGTACGCAATATTGGCATCATGGCCCATATTGATGCCGGAAAGACAACAACGACAGAACGAATTCTCTTTTATACGGGGCGTTCTTATAAATTAGGTGAAGTTCATGATGGTACTGCTGTCATGGATTGGATGGAGCAAGAGCAGGAGAGGGGGATAACGATAACCTCAGCTGCGACAACTTGCTATTGGAACGATAAAAAAATAAATATAATAGATACTCCAGGGCATGTAGACTTCACTGTTGAAGTTGAACGATCTCTGCGGGTTTTGGACGGAGCAGTAGCAGTATTTTGTTCCGTTGGCGGTGTCGAACCACAGTCTGAAACAGTATGGCGTCAGGCTGATAAGTATAGTATACCGCGTATTGCATTTGTTAATAAAATGGATAGAGTCGGAGCGGACTTTGAACGTTGCGTTTCGATGATATCAGACAGGCTCGGGGCAAACCCTCTACCCATTCAAATTCCTGTAGGGAAGGAAGCTGAGTTTGAGGGAGTGATCGATCTTGTTGAAGAGAGAATGCTTGTTTTTGATGAGCAGTCTCTTGGACAGGAAGTAACTGAACGAGAAGTTCCTGCCAATTATAAAGAAAAATTCACGGCCGCACGTCTGATGCTCCTCGAGAAGTTGGCCGACTTCGATGAGGACATCATGGAAAAATACTTAGATGATGTAACAGTATCTGCGCCTGAGATATATAGAGCACTGAGGAAGGCGACATTGTCCCTTGACATTGTACCGGTTCTTTGTGGGAGTGCCTTTAAGAATAAAGGTGTACAACCGCTGCTCGATAGTGTAGTAAATTTTCTTCCTTCACCTCTTGATGTGAAAAACATTGAAGGCGAAGGTCCAAGTGGCGAAGTGTTGAGCCGTAAAACGGACCCTAAAGAGAAGCTTTCAGGGTTGGTTTTTAAACTGATGAGTGACTCTTTCGTTGAGAATCTCGCATTTATCAGGGTGTATTCAGGCACTATCGCTGTTGGGGATAAGGTATATAATCCTGTTAAGAAAAAACAGGAGAAGATATCCAAGTTGATGAAACTACATGCTAATAAGCGTGAAGAAGTGCAAGAGATATCCGCAGGAGATATTGGTGCAATTGTTGGACTGAAATTCACCACTACTGGAGATACTCTTTGTGAAAAGGGCGATATTATAATTCTCGAAAGCATGGATTTTCCTGATCCTGTTATTGGAGTTGCAATTGAACCCAAAAGTAAGGCTGAAGAGAAAAAGCTTAGCGAGACACTAGCCAAAATTGCCTTAGAGGATCCATCTTTCACGGTATCGACAGATGCAGACTCAGGTCAAACGATTATCTCAGGGATGGGTGAGTTACATCTGGAGATAATAGTAGATAGATTACTCAACGAGTTTAAAGTCTCTGCAAAGGTTGGAAAACCGCAGGTTGCTTACAAAGAAACAATTGATGTTGTCCACAAGGCTGAAGCTAAGTTTGATCAACTGACTGGTGCCAAAGGGCAATACGGACATGTCATTATTAAGGTCGAGCCGCTTACGCGGGGCGGCGGTATAGACTTTGTTAGTTGTGTGGATAAGGACTTGATTCCAGAACAATTCCTGGGATCAATCAAAAAGGGTATTGTTGACAGTCTCGACGCTGGTCCCTTGATAGGTTATCCGCTGACGGATATAAAGATCAGTCTCATTGGTGGCTCGTATCACGAAGATGAGTCTACAGACATGGCTTTTGGAGTTGCGGGAGCTATGGCAATCAGAAGAGCAACCTCGGAAGCTCAGCCAAAGCTTCTTGAGCCGGTGATGAAACTAGAGGTCATTACCCCTGAAGAGTATATCGGTGATGTTATTGCCGATCTAAATAGTAAAAGAGGTAAGGTAGTTGGGGTTTCTGCGGAATCAAGCCTGCAGGTTTTAAAAGGGCATGTACCGCTGGCTGAAATGTTTGGCTATTCAACGTCACTCAGGTCAGCGACTCAAGGCAGAGCCAATTTTACCATGCAATTTTTAGAATACGATGTGGTACCTGCTCAGAAGGCAGAGATAATTATTAAAAAAATTAGAGGAATCTAAGTCCAAGCATACTGAGGAACCATTATGTCAAAGCAAAAATTTGAAAGGACTAAGCCGCACGTCAATGTAGGTACCGTTGGACATATCGACCATGGTAAAACTACACTGACGGCTGCAATTACACGGGTCTTGTCTACTAAAGGCCAGGCCGACTTCACTGACTTCAGCGATATCGATAAGGCTCCTGAAGAAAAAGAGCGTGGTATAACAATCGCAACTGCGCACGTGGAATACGAGACAGTTAATCGTCACTATGCTCACGTAGATTGTCCAGGTCACGCCGATTATATCAAGAATATGATCACTGGTGCTGCTCAGATGGATGGTGCAATATTAGTGGTTGCTGCAACTGATGGCGCTATGCCTCAGACCAGAGAGCATATTCTTCTTGCTCGTCAGGTTGGGGTTCCATCCATTGTCGTATTCCTTAATAAGTGCGACATGGTCGATGACGAAGAGCTCATCGAGCTGGTAGAGATGGAACTTCGTGAGTTGCTTGATAAATATGATTTTCCAGGTGACGATGTACCCTTTGTTCAGGGTTCCGCTTTACAGGCACTTGAGAATCCTGAAGATGAAGAAAAAGCAAAATGTATTTGGGACTTGATGGAAGCTATTGACTCCTATATCCCTGAACCAACACGTGATGTTGATCAACCTTTTCTGATGCCGGTTGAGGATGTTTTTTCCATCTCTGGACGTGGTACCGTTGCAACAGGTCGTGTTGAGCGCGGTGTTGTTCATGTCGGTGATGAGATAGAAATTGTCGGTATTAAAGATACCCAGAAGACAACTTGTACTGGGGTAGAGATGTTTCGTAAGCTGCTCGATGAAGGTCAGGCCGGTGATAATATTGGTGCCCTTCTTCGCGGAGTGAAGCGTGAGGAAATTGAGCGCGGACAGGTACTTGCTGCTCCGAAGTCAATCACTCCTCATACAAAGTTCAGTGCTGAGTGTTATATCCTTGGTAAAGATGAGGGCGGTCGTCATACCCCATTTTTTAACGGCTATCGACCTCAGTTCTATTTTAGAACAACTGACGTTACCGGTGTTGTCACTCTCGCTGAAGGCGTTGAGATGGTAATGCCAGGTGATAACATTAGTGCTGCTGTAGAGCTCATTACACCGATTGCTATGGATGTTGGTTTGCGCTTTGCCATCCGTGAAGGTGGGCGTACTGTGGGTGCAGGCGTCATCAGTGAAATTATTGCTTAAAGGTGTGTAATGATACCAACAGAAAAAATTCGTATCCGGCTGAAAGCGTACGATCATAAATTACTTGATCAATCCACTACTGAGATAGTCGAAACAGCCCGAAGGACAGGATCTGCTGTGGCAGGGCCGATTCCTTTGCCAACAACAATAAATAAATTCTGTGTTCTCCGTTCACCTCATGTGGATAAGAAATCTCGCGAGCATTTCGAGATGAGAACCCATCGCCGTTTACTTGACATTCTTGAGCCAACCCAGCAGACCATTGATCTGCTTATGAAGCTGGAGCTGTCTGCAGGCGTCGATGTCGAAATTAAGTTGCCCTAGCAGGCGCGACGTAAAGGTAAATCGAAGTATCAGGTAATATTATGCCAAAGTCAATGGGTATATTAGCAAAGAAAGTTGGGATGACCAGGGTTTACAGTGAAGTGGGACAAGTGATTCCAGTTACTGTTATAGAAGCTGGTCCATGCAAAGTTCTCCAAGTTAAAACCGAATCCACAGATGGGTATAAAGCCATCCAGGTGGGGTTTGGTGATAAAAAAGCTAGCAGAGTCAACAAAGCGTTGGGTGGTCACTTTAAGAAATCCAACTCTGACGGATTCTACTTTGTGCGGGAATTTAGAGTAGAAGACGATTCTGTCTACGAAGTTGGACAAGAGATCACCCTAGACACCGTTATGAAAGTCGGTGATAAAGTAGACGTGCAGGGAGTGAGCAAAGGTAAAGGCTTCCAGGGCGTAATCAAACGATATGGTTTTAGTGGTGGTGGTGCAGGGCATGGTTCCATGTTCCACAGAGCTCCTGGTTCCATTGGTTGTAGTGCTACTCCGGCTAGGGTTGTAAAGGGTAAAAAAATGCCAGGTCGAATGGGTAATGACAATGTCTTACGGAAGAACGTGGTCGTCGTTGACGTTCGATCTGAAGAAAATGTAGTACTCTTGAAAGGACCGCTTCCTGGAGCAAAAAACGGCCTGTTAAAGATTTTTAAGAAATAATTGGAATTTGGTCTGACAGGTTCGAGGAGATTATTATGTCTACTGTAAATATAGTTAACACCAAGAACGAGAGTGTTGGCGAAGTTGAGCTGAATGACGATGTGTTCAACCGTGAAGTCAAAGAGTATATACTTCATGAAGTTGTTCGTATGCAACGTGCAGCAAAACGTGCCGGTACCGCCTGCACGAAAACTCGAGTTGACGTGAGGGGTGGCGGGAGAAAGCCATGGAGACAAAAGGGAACTGGACGAGCTAGAGCCGGTACGAGATCGTCTCCTTTATGGCGTGGAGGCGGAGTTGCCTTTGGCCCAAAACCAAGAGATTATAGCTTCAAGGTCAACCGCAAGGTGAGACAACAAGCAGTCGCGATGGCTCTTAGTGCCAGATTTCAGGAAGGGAATCTTGTTGTACTCGATGACTTCTCCATGGAGCAGATTAAGACCAGGGAGTTCGTCAAGATTATGAATGTTCTTGACGTAGACAATGGAATCATAGTAACTGACAACGCACAGGAGACTTTGACTAAGTCCTCTCGTAACGTTAACGGGTACAAAGTGATGTCATCCGAAGGTCTTAATGTTTACGATCTGCTACTGCACAAAAAGGTGATCTTGCTAAAACCAGTAATTGAAAGCCTTGAAAAGAGGTTAATGGCATGAAAAACATCTATAGCGTACTAAAGGGGCCCTGCCTCACAGAGAAGGCTGCCTTGATGCAGGAAGAAGACGGTAAGATAGTTTTCAAAGTTCATCCCAAGGCGAATAAGATAGAAGTAAAAAATGCAGTTGAACTGATGTTCAATGTTAAGGTGAAGGACGTGAGAACAGTCACACTTCACGGCAAAAAGAAACGGGTTGGGAAGACAGTTGGCTTTACCAAAGATTGGAAAAAGGCCTATGTAACCTTGTCGGAAGGAACTATTAACTTTGCGGATGAGTTGTAGATAAGACGTTTATTAATTCATACGATCATCTACCTTCTACATTGAAAGATTCTATCTAATCTAATAATGATGGAGCGATTGGGAAATCATGGCTATTAAAGTATACAAACCAACATCACCTGGAAAGCGACAGCACGTGTCTGCTAAAAATCCAGATTTATCTAAAAAGCGACCGGAAAAAAGTCTCGTTTGTAGTTTGAGCAAATCCGGTGGTAGAAACAATTATGGACGTATCACCTCCCGACATATTGGTGGCGGACATAAAAGAAAGTACCGTATCATTGATTTTAAGCGTAACAAGATTGATATTGATGCAGAAGTGGTTGCAATCGAGTATGATCCAAACCGCTCCGCAAATATTGCCTTGTTGAATTACAAAGATGGTGAAAAAAGATATATTCTTTCACCTGACGGCATTACCGTTGGCGACACTATTGTTGCTGGTGATGCAGTAGATATTCAACCAGGGAATTGCCTGCCTCTCGTCAACATTCCATTGGGTACCATTATCCATAATATTGAGATGAAAATCGGTAAGGGCGCTCAGATGGTTCGAAGTGCCGGTACTGCAGCTCAGTTGATGGCTAAAGAAGGTGGATATGTTCTGGTGAGATTGCCATCTGGTGAGGTTCGAAAATTTAATAACAATTGTCGCGCTTGCATAGGTCAGGTCGGTAATCGTGAGCACGAAAGCCAAAAGCTCGGAAAGGCTGGTCGTACCAGATGGATGGGTAAAAGACCTCATGTTCGTGGTGTGGCAATGAATCCTGTTGACCATCCAATGGGTGGTGGTGAAGGAAAGAGTTCTGGTGGTAGGCATCCTTGTAGTCCTTGGGGTGTTCCGTCAAAAGGTTTCAAGACCAGGAAAAAGAAGGCTTCTGACAGAATGATTGTCAAGAAGAGATCTTAAGTTACGAGGAGTTAAGTATGTCACGCTCAATCAAAAAGGGTCCTTTCATCGATGATCATCTTCAAAAGAAAGTGACGAGTGCGTTTGAAAGCGGATCCAGGAAGGTCATCAAGACATGGTCGAGGCGATCCGATATTAGTCCCGAAATGGTTGGACTCACCTTCGCTGTACATAACGGTAAAAAGTTTATACCGGTATTTGTTACAGAGAACATGGTTGGTCATAAGCTCGGAGAGTTTTCACCGACAAGAACCTACTATGGCCATGCCTCGGACAAAAGAGGTAAACGATAGTTGGAAATAATTAGTAACTTAGAGATTCTATTCTGTACTCAAGAAAGAATTTTGGTAAGCTACTTACCCGGATTGTCGGGGTTAGTTTCTGGCAGGAATTTTCAGGAGCATTAACTATGGAAGCAAGAGCCGTAGGGAAATATATTAGGATATCACCACAAAAAGCAAGATTAGTTGCTGATGTGGTAAGAGGTATGGGGGTTGATCAGGCGATAACAACCCTTCGTTTCATGCCCAAAAAAGGTGCCGGTATAATACAGAAAGTTCTTGAGTCAGCGGTCGCCAACGCAACTCAGGACGATCAGGCAGATGTAGATAATCTGTTCGTTAAAAAAATAGTAATTGATGGTGGACCTTCCCTTAAAAGGATTCGTCCCAGAGCACAAGGTAGAGCTACAGGTATCATAAAGAGAACGAGTCACATCACTGTTATAGTTGATGAGAACTAGCTTTTTTTTGAAGATACTTAGTACACTCTAAACCCGATAATCGGGATAAGGACCTTTTTAGAAATTCTATCAAAAGTTGATCAGAATTTTAAAGGTGCTAACAATTAATAGAACAATGGATTTGTTGGAGGACTGTTTTGGGGCAGAAGGTTAATCCACTCGGACTAAGACTGAATATTACCCGGACATGGGATTCGATCTGGTATGCTGATAAGGAATATTCCACTTATCTGATTGAAGACCAAAGAATCAAAAAGTTTCTTAAAAAGCGTCTCCAGCATGCTGGGCTGTCCAAGGTCAAGATTGAACGGACAGGTGAGCAGGTGCGGATAAAGCTTTTCACAGCCAGGCCGGGTATTGTAATTGGCAAAAAAGGTGCTGAAATTGAGATTCTCAAAAAAGAGCTTGAAAAACTCATCAACCGCAAAGTTACTCTAGACATTCAGGAAGTAAGACGTCCTGAAGCGGATGCTCAACTTGTGGCTGAGAATATTGCACAGCAGCTGATTCGACGCATTGCGTTCCGACGAGCAATGAAAAAAGCGGTCAGTTCTGCACTTCGTTTTGGTGTCAAAGGCATTAAGATATCCTGCTCAGGTAGATTGGGCGGTGCTGAGATGTCAAGATGTGAGTGGGTTCGTGAGGGAAGGGTACCCCTTCATACTTTACGTGCCGATGTTGATTACGCTCTAGCCGAAGCCAATACTACCTACGGTATTATCGGAGTAAAGGTGTGGATATTCAATGGCGAAGTCCTGAGTGAAGCAGATAAAGGGGCTGTGCAGTAAGTATGGTTTTCTAAGGATTCCATAAATTATTTGGAGTAAGAGATGTTAAGTCCTAAAAAGGTTAAACATAGAAAAGTTTTCAAAGGTAGGTCCAAAGGGGTAGCGTATCGTGGTTCCTCTATTGCTTTTGGTGATTATGCACTGAAGGCTACCATATGCGGGTTTATGTCAGCGCAACAGATTGAAGCTGCACGTATTACTATCAACAGGACTATGAAGCGTGGTGGAAAGGTTTGGATTCGTGTCTTTCCTGATAAACCACTTACTTCAAAGCCTGCTGAAACTCGTATGGGTAAGGGTAAAGGAGCTCCGGATTCCTGGGTTGCTAAAGTTAAGCCTGGTACTATTCTTTACGAGATTACCGGTGTTAGTGAGGAACTGGCCATAAAAGCATTGACCCTTGCTGGTAATAAGCTGCCATTTTCGACTAAGGTCGTTACAAAGAGAGGTACCTTATGAAATTGGAAGAAATCCGTAAGATGTCATCAGAAGATCTCGAAAAAAATTTGAAAGATTTGCGTGAAGAATTGGGTAACCTCTCATTTCAGCATCGTATAAGACCTCTCGAAGATACTTCTCGACTAAAGAAAATTAGAAAAGAAATTGCTAGAATCGAAACCATAAAAAAGCAAGCAGTCAACTGACGAATTGTTAGAAAATTTAGTGCGGTATGGTCTAGTTCTAAAAAACATCACTAATTGACTAAATTATGAGTGAAATAAAAAAATCTAGAAAGACAAGAACCGGTTCTGTTGTTAGCAACAGGATGGAAAAGAGTGTTGTTGTTCGGGTAGAGCGCAGGGTTCGCCATAAGCTTTATGGTAAATTCATGAAAACCAGTGTCAAATATTTGGCCGATGATCCTGAAAACACATGCAATGTCGGTGACACCGTTCTTATTGAAGAATGTCGACCGCTAAGTAAACGAAAAAGATGGCGGGTAAAGACAATACTGGAACAGGCGGTTGTGTGATACCGGCCTCAAGTGGTAATCGATAGAAACGACTTGTTTCGGATGAGATATCAGGTGAAATTATGATACAGACAGAATCAGTACTTAATGTTGCTGATAATTCCGGTGCTAAAAAAGTTCTCTGTATAAGGGTTCTAGGTGGTACAGGAAAGCGTTATGCAACGATTGGCGATGTAATTGTCGTAACGGTTAAAGAAGCTATTCCGAATGCCAAAGTTAAAAAAGGCGACGTAATGAAGGCTGTTATCGTTCGTACTGCTAAAGAAATGAAGCGGATGGATGATACCTGGGTTAAATTTGATGATAACGCGGCAGTAATGCTGGCGGCCTCAGGTGAGCCAGTTGGTACTCGTATTTTTGGACCGGTCGCTCGAGAATTAAGAAACCAAGGGTTCATGAAAATTATATCTTTGGCTCCAGAAGCTCTGTAAGGTTCTTCCTTGCGAGCATACGGTAAAGATTAATTGATTGAATAAAGGTATAGCAATGAGACAGGGTAAAACATACCTGAGGAAAGAAGATCAGGTTGAAGTAATTGCCGGTAAAGATAAAGGTAGGGTTGGAAAAGTTCTTCGGGTCCTGCGTGATAAGGATAAAGTCGTGGTGGAGCGCATTAATATGATTAAGCGTCACACCAAGCCGCAAGAGATGAATCAGCAAGGCCAGATTGTGGAAAAAGAAGCACCAATCCATGTTTCTAATCTTCAGCTCATCTGTCCTGAATGCACTAAGACTGGTCGCATAGGGAAGAAAGTCCTCGATGATGATACCAAGGTTCGCTATTGCAAAAGTTGTGGCGAATCCATCGAGAGTAAATCATAGATTATCAAACAAGGTACGCTAGGAGTTATACATGGGTGCGCTTAAAGACATATATATAAACGAGTGTGTACCTGCACTCAAAGAGGAATTTGGCTATAAGAATACCATGCAAATTCCTCAAGTTAAAAAAATCGTTCTCAATATGGGGCTTGGTGAGGCTGTACAAAATCCCAAAATTGTAGAAGGTGCTGCAGATGAGCTGAGTAGAATTGCAGGTCAGAAAGCGATTATCACCAAAGCTAAAAAATCAATCGCCACTTTTAAATTACGTGAAGGAATGCCAATTGGTTGTTGTGTTACACTTCGCGGCGATAAGATGTATGATTTTTTCAGCAAATTGGTAAATATAGCTCTTCCTCGAGTTCGAGATTTCAGAGGTCTATCCCCAAAAGGATTTGATCGAAGAGGTAATTACTCAATGGGGATTACTGAGCAGATTATATTTCCAGAAATTGATTACGATAAAATTGATAAAATTAAGGGGCTAAACATTACTATAGTTACCTCAGCAAATACTGATGAAGAGGGTCTTTCTCTTCTCAAAATGCTTGGTATGCCTTTTAAAAAATAACTAGTTTCATTTTCAGAAAATCATTTTAATTGAGATAATTTGGAGGTCGGTTTGGCTAAGAAATCCATAATCGCAAAATCACAACGCAAACCTAAGTTCGGTGTGCGAAAGTACAATAGATGTCCACTTTGTGGTCGTCCGAGAGCGTTCATCAGAAAATTTGGTGTTTGTCGAATTTGCTTTCGTAAACTGGCATCCAGCGGTGAAATTACTGGGGTCACCAAATCCAGTTGGTAGATATTTTTCTGCCGCTGTTTGAACCCGTGTACAATTTTGAAAATAAGGAGTGTTCGCTATGTCAATGAGCGATCCCCTGGCAGATATGCTGACCAGGATAAGAAATGCAGTAATGGCTAAGTTTGAATCGGTTGAGATGCCAACCTCCACTGTCAAAGTTGATGTTGCGAAGGTGCTTAAGGCTGAAGGTTTCATTGGGAATTACAAAGTCGTTCCTGGGAGTATCCAGGGTACTTTGAAGATCGATTTGAAATACGGTTCGGCCAATGAGTCAGTTATAACTGGCATCAAAAGAATTAGTAAGCCTGGACTTCGCAAATATGCTAAAGCAGACGCTATTCCAAAGGTGTTGAACGGACTTGGGGTCGCTATTATATCCACTTCAAAGGGTGTTATGACTGATAAGTCAGCCAGGGCCCTTAATGCGGGTGGAGAGATAATTTGTGAGGTCTGGTAGACCCGCGGATAACGGAGGAAATTATGTCTCGTATTGGTAAACAACCAATTCCGGTACCCGCAGGGGTTAAGATTGACCTTAAGGGTCAGTCACTTACGGTCACCGGAGCAAAAGGTACGTTAAAACGTGAAATAATCCAGGATATTGATGTTCAGATCCAGGATAATGAAATCCAGGTAAAAAATCGTATTGAGAATACCAAGGTAAATGCCTTTCGAGGTCTTACTAGAAGTCTGATCAACAATATGATTGTTGGTGTTGTCGATGGATTTAAGAAAGTGTTGGTTATAGAAGGTGTCGGTTATAAAGCAAATGTCAGTGGCACCAATCTTACTCTCAATGTCGGATATTCAAATCCGGTTAATTTCGAGTTGCCAAAGAATGTTACCGCTTCTGTTGAAGCAAACACCAAGATTACTCTGGAGTGTATAGACAAAGAGTTGCTTGGTTTGGTCGCTTCAAGAATTCGAGCGGTTAGAAAGCCTGAGCCCTATAAGGGCAAAGGTATTCGATACGAAGGCGAGCATATCGTAAGAAAAGTTGGCAAAGCTGGCGCCAAATAATTTGTTCGGTCGAAAAGACCAACAATAAACTGAATGGTAAATTGCAATGGCTAAGACGAACCCCAAGACCATAGCTAGGGCTAAACGTGTACGCAGGATCAGGAAAAAAATTTCTGGCACGAGCGATCGCCCAAGACTGAGAGTCTTTAAGAGTAACAAACATATGTATGCGCAGATCATTGATGATACTGCAGGGCATACTTTGGTTTCTATGTCCACCGTCGATAAAGAGTTTGAAGCGGGTGATGAAAAAGGAAAGGCAGAAGTAGCTAAGAAGATAGGTGTTATACTTGCTGCTCGTGCCAAGGCTGCCGGAATTAGTAAGGTGATCTTTGATCGCGGCGGATCGGTTTACCATGGCCGGGTTAAATCCCTTTCTGAGGGTGCTCGTGAAGGTGGGCTTGAATTTTAATGATTTCTATTATAACGGGGGTGTCCCTTGTCTGATTTCAAACGTTCCAAAAGTGCTCCTACTGAGGAACTGATCGAGAAGATTGTTTTTATCAACCGGGTTGCAAAAGTTGTAAAAGGTGGTCGTAGATTCAGTTTTAGTGCTATTGTCGTCGTAGGTGACGGTAAAGGCAAAGTCGGCTACGGCCTCGGCAAAGCAAACCAAGTTCCTGATGCTATCCGAAAAGGTATCGAAAAGGCTCGTAAGAGTATGTTTTCTGTCTCTCTTACAGAAAATTCTATACCTCACACGGTTATAGGCAGATTTGGAGCAGGAAAAGTGTTGCTTAAACCTGCTTCAGCTGGTACCGGGCTTATCGCTGGCGGTCCTGTAAGAGCGGTTCTTGAGGCTGCAGGTGTGTCAAATATTCTTACAAAATGTCTAGGATCCCACAATCCGCACAATATGGTGAAGGCGACCTTGGCTGGATTGGGTGAACTGCGTACCGCTCAGAATATAGCGGAGTTGCGTGGCAAAACCGTTGAAGAAATAACTGCTTAATTACAACTTTGGCGTTGTCTTTTTAATAACCGACGTTATCTGTTGTGTAATAATTGATTAAAAGAAGGTAGTCAGATGGCCGAGACAATTACTTTTACTCTGATAAAGAGTGGCATTGGGAGTACAAAGAAAATCAATGCGACTTTAACAGGGCTGGGGCTCACCAAAATGTATAAGACTGTAACAAGAAAAGATACTCCCGAGATGAGGGGAATGCTTAAAAAGGTATCTCATCTTGTTCGTATGGAGGAGGTATAGCATGCTGAGCTTAGCCAATCTTTCTCCCAAAGCCGGTTCGACTAAACAACCTAAACGTTTAGGTAGAGGCCCCGGCAGCGGGCATGGAAAAACTGCAGGAAGGGGCCACAAGGGATTTAAATCCCGTTCGGGTTCTGGAATTAAACCAGGTTTTGAAGGCGGACAGATGCCTTTGCAGCGTCGTTTACCAAAACGTGGTTTCAATAATATTTTTAAAAAAGAATATGCTCTCGTATCCCTCAGTCAGCTTGATTCTCTGGCTGGAGAAGAGATCATCACCGTTGACACACTTGTGGAAGCAGGTATTGTCAAGAAAGGTGTGTTGATCAAAGTTCTTGCCAACGGTGAAGTAACAAAAGCAGTTAAGGTCAAGGTTGATAAAATCAGCAAGGCCGCACAGAGTAAAATTGAAACTGCTGGCGGTACGGTGATTAGCGCAGACCAAAAAGAAGCTTAAAGCGCTTTTATTTCATTTGTTCCTGGCTATTAGGACTCTTTTTTGTAACCCCTAACAGGGGAGTGCTCATTTTTAGAAAACATTTTTTGTTTTTAATTTGAACCTTTTTCTTCGGTACTAAAGAGTCCCAGAAAATTTATATAGTAGCAACGCAAATAGGTACTAATAATGAGTGGATTGCAGAGTGCTGCAAATATACCAGAGTTACGTAGGCGTGTGCTGTTCACGCTTATCATGCTTGCTGTTTACAGGATGGGAGTTCAAATCCCCACTCCTGGCATAAACAGCGAAGCTTTATCAGCCTTTTTCACCCAGAATGCTGGTACTCTGTTCGGAATGTTTAACATGTTTTCTGGTGGTGCGTTAGAGAATTTCTCTATTTTCGCCCTGGGAATCATGCCATATATTAGTGCTTCAATTATCATTCAATTACTGACAGTTGTTATTCCACAACTTGAAGCACTAAAAAAAGAAGGGCAGTCTGGTAACAGAAAAATTACCCAATACACACGTTACGGAACTGTTTTCTTGAGTATCATACAAGGAACCTTCATCGCCGTCGGGCTTGAGGGTATGACAGGACCCGGAGGTGAGGCAATTGTGCTTGCCCCTGGGATTCAGTTTAAACTCATGACTATGTTGACACTGACCTCTGGTACTGCTTTCATCATGTGGCTCGGTGAGCAAATGACAGAAAGGGGGATAGGAAACGGTATTTCGCTGATAATATTTGCTGGTATCGTAGCTAGGGGGCCAGCTGCTATCGTTAATTCAATACAATTGGTCAAAGCTGGTGAAATCTCTCTCTTTTTCGTGCCTTTTTTAGTTCTGTTTATGTTTGGAGTTATTTTCACCATCGTTTTCTTTGAGACCTCCCAGAGACGAATTCCTATCCAGTATGCAAAGAGGGTTGTGGGTAGGAAGGTGTATGGCGGACAGAGTTCACATCTGCCGCTAAAAATTAATATATCAGGTGTTATTCCACCTATTTTCGCTTCTTCAATAATGATGTTTCCGGCGACTATTGGTAGTTTTATACAGATAGATTGGGTGCAGCGTGTTTCTGCAGCAATGTCTCCCGGAACTGTCTACTATTACATTTGTTACATCGGAATGATTGTCTTTTTCTGTTTCTTCTACACGGCAGTAACTTTCAAGCCTGATGATGTTGCAGAAAATCTTAAGAAGAATGGTGGTTTTGTACCAGGCATTCGGCCAGGAAAGAAAACAGCAGAATTTATTGATAAGGTGTTGACCAGACTTACTGTTGTTGGTGCTATTTACCTGAGTACAGTTTGTGTTTTACCAACTATTCTGATTTCACAATTTAATATTCCCTTCTTTTTTGGGGGAACTGCACTATTGATTGTGGTTGGAGTTGGGATTGATACTATATCCCAAATTGAATCTCACTTACACATGCGGAATTATGAAGGTTTTATGAAGCAAGGCCGGATTAAGGGGCGTAGGTAGGGAGAGTGAGCGCGTCCGATGTAACAGGGCGGGGCAAGAATATCGTCATTAAATCTTATGATGAAATTCAGCTCATGCACGAAGCTAATCAAATAGTTGCTGAAACTTTGACGATGCTTCAAAATACAGTTGATGCAGGAATCACCACGTGGGAACTTGATAAACTAGCTGAGGAACTGTGCTTAACCAGGAAAGCTAAACCAGCCTTTAAAGGATATCGTGGTTTTCCTGGCAGTCTCTGTGTTTCTGTTAATGAAGAAGTGGTGCACGGGATACCGTCGAGGAAAAAAAAGCTTAAAAAAGGCGACATAATTTCTATCGATTTTGGTGTGCTCTTTAAAGGATATTATGGCGATTCTGCAATAACTTTACCGGTAGGCAAGATCGCTGATGGTGTTCAGAAATTATTGATCACAACAAAAAGATGTTTAGATAAGGGTATTGAACAGGCGGTTGTTGGGAATAGGATTGGAGATGTGGCCAAAGCTATTCAGGATCATGTCGAGGCCAATGGTTTCTCTGTAGTTAGACAATTTGTCGGCCATGGTATTGGAACTGAACTCCATGAAGCACCGGAAATCCCGAACTTCTTCCAGGGAGAGCGTACAGTAAGATTGTTGGCTGGTATGGTTTTAGCGATTGAACCAATGGTCAATATGGGAACACATAAAGTAAAAGTGTTGAGAGACGGTTGGACAGTTATCACAAATGATAAGAAACCATCTGCACATTTTGAACACTCCATTGCTGTAACAGAAAATGGGCCGCTCATTCTCAGTTCGCGGGAAAAATAGATGTATAGTGAAATATTTCTTCTCATTTGTGGAAAGTTGTATTATACTGTTGCGTTTTTAACTGAACTTTGAATTTTCAGGATATTTCATGTCAAAAGAAGAAGCAATTGAAGTAGAAGGCACTATTATTGAACCACTACCAAACGCGATGTTCCGCGTTGAGCTTGATAACGGTCATAAAGTGCTTGCCCATATTTCCGGAAAAATGCGTATGCATTTTATTAAAATATTACCCGGGGATCGGGTGACAATTGAACTTTCTCCCTATGATTTAAGTAGGGGGCGAGTTACGTTTCGGGCAAAGAATGCCAAAAAGAAAAAATAGAGAGTTTGTTTATCATGAAAGTACGGGCGTCTGTAAAAAAAATGTGCAGTGATTGTAAGATCTTCAAGCGCAACGGTATCGTTCGCGTTTCCTGTAAGATAAAAAAACATAAACAGAGGCAGGGATAAACAAGTGTTGCCGCTTTTAATTACCTACTTCTTTTAAGGAGATGTACCTTGGCACGTATAGCAGGAATTGACCTTCCCAAAAATAAGCATATGGATCGGGCGTTAACTTACATACACGGTATTGGGTTAACCTCCGCTCGAAAGATTCTTGAGAAAGTAGATCTTCCATTCACTATGAATAGTGATGATCTTGACGGTGATGATGTCAACCGGATTCGGAAAATACTTGAAGCAGAGTATGTCGTTGAGGGTGACCGCAGGCGAGAAGTATCCATGGACATCAAGAGATTGACTGATCTTGGATGTTATCGTGGTCGTCGTCATCGCATGGGCTTACCCTGTCGTGGGCAGAAGACTAAGACCAATGCTCGTACTCGTAAGGGGCCGCGTCGTAATGCGGGTCGTCGAAAATAATTGAAATCAAGACAGGTGTAAGTTATGGCTGTAGCTAAAAAAAGAAAAATAAAAAAGAATATACCGGAAGGTATTGTTTTTATTTATTCTACTTTCAACAATACTATTGTTACTATTTCCGATAAGCAGGGAAATGTGGTTTCCTGGTGTAGTGCTGGTGTCCTTGGTTTTAAAGGTTCGCGTAAGAGCACCCCCTTTGCTGCACAAAATGCTCTTGCAGATGCGGCCAAAAAGGCGGCTGATGTCGGGATGCGTAAAGTAGAAGTGAAGGTTAAAGGTCCAGGGCCTGGGAGAGAAGCAGCTCTACGTGCTCTCATTAATACCGGATTTGAGGTAAGTCGCATTTTCGATGTTACCCCTATCCCCCATAATGGATGTAAACCTCCAAAACGTCGTAGAGTATAACGGCGGTATTGTTGCTATAAAGACTACCCTGCTAAAGTGAGCGGGATACGAACCTTCAAAATATTCTTCTTTTCAATAAGATGAGATTATTTAAGGTACTAAAGAAAATGGAGGCCTAAGTTGGCTAGAAATATTGGTGCTGCATGCCGTCGATGCAGAAGAGAAAATTTGAAATTGTACCTCAAGGGCGACCGTTGTTATTCTGATAAGTGCTCATTTGAAAGAAGAGCATTTGGACCGGGTCAGCATGGACAGGCCAGGTTTAAAAAATTGTCAGACTACGCGATTCAGTTGAGGGAAAAGCAGAAAGTAAAGAGTATGTACGGCATGCTCGAGGGCCAGTTTCGCCTGAATTTTAAAAAGGCAGACAGTCAGAAGGGTGTCACTGGTGAAAACCTGCTTATTTTGATTGAGCGACGTTTGGATAATACGATATTTCGTATCGGCTTTGCATCTTCAAGAAAACAGGCGAGACAACTTGTACGACATAATCATATTCAGATTAATGGTCAGAAAGTTAATATTCCTTCATTTTTAGTGTCTGTTGGTGATGTCATTACCTTGAAGGAAAAAAGTCGTGCTAACACAGTTATCAATGAAAATCTTGAGGCGGTAGTTAGACGCGGAATACCAAGTTGGCTTGAACTGGAAAAAGATAATTACAAAGCCACGGTTAAGGCACTTCCAAATAGAGAAGAACTGACCCTGCCTATTCAGGAACAGCTGATCGTAGAACTCTACTCCAAGTAATTGAGTATGTGTTCCGGACGGCTTTGGATGTTGTTATTGCCAGAATCCGTTTAGGCGACAAATATTCTTGATAAACATTAGAGTCTAGACCTGCCAACGGGTGGGTGTGTACCTTTGTGAAATTTGTTTAATTATGTATGCAAAGTAATTTCTCAGGTAACTAGATAGACATATACTACTAAGTTTGTAGAAAAGCAGAGAAGGAAATCTATGACTCAAGCTGCCGACGAAAAAATACCGTTTCACCGAAATTGGCATGAGCTGATAAAACCTGAAAAATTAGAGGTTGACCGAGAAAAATATACCGATATCTACGGGAAATTCATATGTCAGCCACTTGAAAGAGGATTTGCTACCACAATCGGGAATACTTTGCGTCGTATTCTTCTATCCTCTATTCAGGGAGCTGCAATTACCTCGGTTAAGATCGAAGGTGCTTTGCACGAGTTCACCTCCATGAAAGACATCATGGAAGATGTCAGTGAGATTATTCTTAATCTCAAGCAGGTTCGAATCAAGCTTCATTCACCCGATTCTCAGAAGGTTATCATCGAAAAGAATGGACCTTGTGTAGTTACAGCTGGTGATATCGTAGAATCTGGATATGTTGAGGTAATGAACAAGGATCAGGTGATATGCACTCTGACTGGCGCGACCTCCTTTCATGCAGAAATGACAGTTGAGTGGGGTAAAGGATATCAGCCTGCTGAAAAGATGGATAAAGAAAATCTTTCAATTGGTCAAATACCTATTGATGCAATCTTTACCCCTGTCAAAAAAATCCAGTACAGTACATCTCAGGCTCGAGTCGGGCAACAAACCGATTATGACAAACTCATAATTGAGATTGAGACTGATGGTAGCCTTAAGCCAGAGAATGCTCTTGCTTATGCGGCGAAGATTCTGAAAGAACAGATGACAATTTTCATCAATTTTGATGAGGAAGAAGCTGAGCCAGAAGTTCTAGAGGATACCAATAAGGATGCTGAGCCTCTGAATCCATTCTTGGATAAGCCAGTAGAAGATCTCGAACTTTCAGTTCGTTCAGCTAACTGTTTGAAGAATGCTGATATTAATTATATTGGTGATCTCGCACAAAAAACCGACCAGGAGATGCTGAAAACCAAAAACTTCGGTCGCAAATCTTTGAATGAGATAAAAGCTCTCCTGTCCGAAATGGATCTGACACTTGGAATGAAATTTGAGAGCTGGACTCCACCGCATCAGAGAAGCGACAGAGAAGAAGGGTAGTATTAAGACTATTCGAAATTATTTTTAAATATAAGAAAATACCATACTAGGTCTAGGCAGTAGCTGAGGATATTGAGATGAGACATAAAATTGCAGGTAAAAGATTAGGACGTACCACTTCACACAGGATGGCAATGTTCAGAAATATGGTCACTTCTCTGTTTGAGCATGAACGTATTGTCACTACTGTTGAAAAGGCAAAAGAGCTACGCCCAATTGCAGAAAAGATGATTACCTTAGGAAAAAGAGGTGATCTTCATGCTAGAAGGCAGGCACTTTCATTCATTCGTAGTAAAGATGTAGTTGATAAGCTGTTTACTGAGATCAAAGACAAATTTGCTGATCGTAAGGGTGGGTACACTAGGATTTTGAAGACTGGTACCAGGAAAGGTGATGCTGCGAGTATGGCCATTATAGAATTTGTTGGCTATGAAGAGGTTATTGAAGCTCCAAAGACTGAAAGCTGATTTGGTTTTCAATGAGAGTTTTAGCTGGCTGGGGCATTTGTTCCAGCCAGCTTTTTTTTTGTTGATGGTCATTTGATTTAAGGAGGTTATCGTTGGCTGATCAGGCAAAAGTATTTCCTGAGGGAATGATTCCTCTTGAGAACTCTGAATTCCAATTTTCCTGTCACTCTGGAGTGGAATGTTTTACATTTTGTTGTCGAAATGTGAACATGATACTCTATCCTTACGATATTCTTCGGCTGAAAAAAGCTCTCGGCATTGACTCTGAGGAGTTTCTGAGGAGTTATACCGTTCTCGAAAAAGGTGATAATCCTTACTTTCCAACCGTAAAACTGAAATTGACGGATGGTGAAGATAAAGCCTGTCCATTTTTGAAGGACACAGGTTGTACTGTGTATAATGATCGGCCCTCCGCGTGTAGGACATATCCCCTGGAAAGAGCAGTGGATCGTTCTGCAGTTGATCGTGTTGCTAAGGAATATTATTTTTTGACAAAGCATCCATATTGCCTGGGCCATTTGGAAGATAACAGTCAATCTGTGAATCGTTGGATCAGGAATCAGAAGCTTATCGAATATAATGCCATGAACGAATTATGGACAGAAATCGATACTGTTTTTCGTCAGAATCCGTGGAAAGGCGAAGGGGTTGCTGGGGAAAAACAACAGCTAGCCTTTATGGTCTGTTATAATATTGATGGTTTTAGACGATTTACCCTTGAGCATCAGATTCTGCAGCAATTCAAACTAGAAAAAGATTTTAGAAAACGGATAGCAAAGGAAGACCGGGAATTGCTTAAATTTGGTTTTCAATGGCTGAAGCTTTTGCTTACCGGAAAAAGTTCTTTGATAAGAAAATAGATTTTACTCTTCGAATTTATAACCATGAGTTGCAAAACATCCGAACTCATGGTACACAGTGACGTTGTCCTTTTTACTTAGTAGACCAAAGTGGTTTGCTATCCAATCCCAATAGATGGGATAAGTGCTTTTACGAAAAAATATTCTTTGTTAGTACTGAGAATATAGACTCGTAGGCAATAATACACACATCTTCGCTCACAACTGGTGTCGTCAACAAATTTTTTGTTTTCGATTACAGAAGGTGGAGGAAAAACCAGAAACGGAGAAATTATGTCAAGTGCAACAGTAAAAGACATGTTGAAGGCCGGTGTTCACTTCGGACATCAAACGAGACGTTGGAATCCTAAAATGAAGCCATATATCTATGGGCCTCGTAATGGAATCTATATTATCAATCTAGATGTCACCAAACGACTCTTCGACAAGGCATGCGATTTTATTACCGAGCAAGTTAAGAATGGTGGATCGGTCCTTTTTGTAGGAACAAAGAGACAAGCGCAGGCAATTATAAGCGATGAGGCAAAGCGGTCCGGCATGTTTTATGTAGATCATCGTTGGCTCGGTGGTATGCTTACCAATTTTCAGACTATAAAAAACAGCATTGATAGACTCAAATCTATCGAGTCCATGCAGGAAGATGGCTCCATAAATCGATTTCCTAAAAAAGAAATCCTCCTCATGGGTAAAGAGCGTATTAAGCTTGAAAGAAATGTTGGCGGTATTAAAAATATGCGTTCCTTGCCTTCTGTAATGTTTGTTGTCGATCCTCGCAAGGAAACTATCGCGGTAAATGAGGCAGTAAAACTTGGTATTCCGGTTGTAGCAATGGCCGATACAAACTGTGATCCGGATCATATTGATTTTGTTATTCCAGCAAATGATGATGCTATTCGATCAATTCGTCTCATCAGCCTTCATGTTGCTGAAGCCGTGCTTACAGGTCAGGCGCTTCGTGACGGTGAAGATGCTTCCGAGGAAGCAATAGCTGCTTCTATGGGTGAAGTCGATACTAAAATTGAGAGCGAAATTGAAGGTGATTCTGCTCAAGCTGAAGTTTAATTTTACTTGAACTGGCCCTCCAGGGCTACGGTAAAAGACAAGTATCGTTGATTAAAAGGGGCTGTCTTGTGACCGCCCCTTTTTCATATGTATCTGTTTTGGACTATTTTTCACAACTCCCTTTGTTGTTGTGGAACACATAAATAATATTCAAAGAAATATATAGGAGATTTACCATGGCAATTACAAGTAAGATGGTAAAAGATCTGAGGGATAAAACTCAAGCCGGTATGATGGACTGTAAAAAGGCTCTTGAGAAAACCGACGGTGATATGGAAAAAGCTGTCGATTTACTTCGTCAGAAAGGATTAGCGGTTGCCGCCAAAAGAGCTGGTCGTGCTACGAGTGAAGGCGTTATTGAGACCTATATACATGCAGGTGGTAAACTTGGTGTCATGGTTGAGCTGGGTTGTGAGACCGATTTTGTTGCGAAAAACGATGATTTCAGAGAATTTGCTCGTGATGTAGCTATGCATATTGCGGCTACAGGCCCTGTTGCAATTACCAGAGAAGAAGTACCTGCTGCTGTTGTTGCACGTGAGAAAGAAATCTATGTACAACAGGCGCTTGACTCAGGAAAACCTGAAGCAATTGTTGAGAAGATGGTTTCTGGTAAGATTGAAAAGTTTTTGGCAGAGATTGTTTTGGTTGAACAAAAGTTCATTAAAAACCCTGACCTTTCGATTCAAGATATTCTTAATGATCTAGTCGGCAGGATTGGTGAAAATATTTCTATCAAAAAATTTGCCCGTTTTCAGATTGGTGTAGAATAGTTTGTTCCCAGCAGGTGCGACATTCCAACCCACCTGCTTGAAATTTCCAGCCTTCGTCTTGATGAATTTCTTATTAAGGAAAATACTATGACCGAAAAGTTAGAGTACAAGAGATTACTGCTGAAAATCAGTGGTGAGGCGCTCATGGGGAATGATTCCTACGGTATCAATACTACAGTTCTTGAGTTTGTTGCGGCTGAAATAAAACAAGTAGTAGAGACTGGTGTCCAGCTGGGCTTGGTGATAGGCGCCGGGAATATATTTCGAGGCGTTGCTGGCGCGAGTAAGGGGATGGATCGAACAACCGCCGACAATATGGGTATGCTTGCTACAGTTATGAATAGCTTGGCAATGCAGGATGCGCTTGAGAGAGTTGGTGTTATAACTCGTGTGATGTCCGCAATACCCATGCAATCAGTTTCAGAGCCTTATATTCGACGAAGAGCAACTAGACATCTTGAAAAGGGCAGAGTCGTTATTTTTGCTGCAGGAACTGGAAACCCCTATTTTACAACTGATTCCGCCGGTGTACTGAGGGGTCTTGAAATAGATGCAGATGTTGTTATCAAAGCGACCAAGGTGGACGGTGTATATGATAAGGATCCCTTTGTTCATTCTGATGCAGTGAAATTTGATCGGCTAACTTATGACGACGTCTTGCAGAAGGGATTACGGGTAATGGATGCCGCAGGAATTGCCCTTGCTAAAGAAGACAAGTTGCCTATCATGGTCTTAAACATGGCTGTAGCCGGGAATATCGGACGTGCGGCTAAGGGTGAAAATGTCGGTACTTTGATAACATTATAAATTCTGATCGAGATAATTTTTCTGAAAGCAAAGGTGAAGTCATGAATGAAGTGATTCTAGAGTCATCCGATAAGATGGAAAAAAGTGTTGAAGCTTTTAAAAAGGAATTGGCCAAGGTACGTACCGGCAGGGCTTCGTTGACCATCCTGGATGGCATTTCGGTTGATGCCTATGGAAGTTCCATGCCTCTTAATCAGGTTGGTACCATTACGATTCCTGAGAGTAGAATGCTTGTTATTCAGCCTTGGGACCCTCAGATGCTCGCTGCAATAGAAAAGGCTATCTTAAAGTCTGATATCGGGCTTAATCCAATTGGTGATGGTAAGGTTATACGTCTCAATGTTCCTCAATTGACTGAAGAACGTCGGAAAGAATTGGTAAAATTGGCCAGAAAAGTTGCTGAGGAGTTTCGTGTGGCAATCCGCAATATTCGAAGAGATGCCATTGAAACCCTGAAAAAGCAAAAAAAGGATAAGGAAATATCTGAGGATGAACTGTTTAAATTCCAGGACGAAGCACAGAGCGAGACAGACTCGTATATCAAACAAATTGATGAAATCACAGCAAACAAAGAAAAAGAAGTGATGGAGGTGTGATGTCCTTTGCTTTGAATTTAAGATTTAGTTTGCACATATTAGGGTCACGGTTAAGGTATGTCTGCACTCTCCACTGTTGATCTGGACCGTCTTCCTCGCCACGTTGCAATTATAATGGATGGCAACGGCAGGTGGGCCCAGAAGAGAAAGCAACCTCGGTTGTTTGGTCACAAAGCAGGTGCAGAATCTGTCCAGGATATAGTAGAGACTTGCCGAGAAATTGGCATAGAGTATCTTACTTTGTACGCATTCTCCTCTGAAAACTGGGGGCGACCTGCGCAGGAAGTTTCCGGATTGATGACGATCTTGAAAAAATATCTTGAAAAAGAACTGCCTCGGATGCAGAAAAACGAAATCCGTCTCATGTCTATTGGCGACCGGCAACGATTGCCTCTCGCGGTACGAGAGTCTTTACAAAGTGGAATTGATGCGACTTCAGGTAACTCCAAACTTACACTGAATCTCGCGCTGAGTTATGGTAGCCGTGATGAGCTTGTCCGTGCGGTAAAAAATATAAGCAAGCTTTGCGTGCAGGGTGATATGAAACCTGAACAGATATCCGCGCAGACGATTGCTGAAAATCTTGATACCTGTCAACTCCCAGATCCTGACTTATTGATACGGACAGGTGGCGAAGCGAGATTGTCAAACTTTCTATTGTGGCAACTGTCTTACGCCGAAATCTATTTTACTGATACTATGTGGCCGGATTTTAGAAAGGAAGTGTTTTTGCAGGCACTCGCCGAATACCAGTCTCGAGAGAGACGGTTTGGACGCACAGGCGAACAACTGCATACTGAATAGATTATGGAACGTATTGTCCCTGGGCTGTTACTTGCTGGTTTCTGGCTTCTTTTGCTGCTTAAAGGGTCGATGCAATTATTTTGCCTTATAGTTGTCCTGTTAGTTCTTGTAGCAGCTAGAGAATATGTAAATATGGCAGATTCACGGGTTCTCTCTGTACCCGAGCGCTGGTTCCTCAATGTTATTATTGCTGCGCCCTCTATTGTTATCTGTTTTATTCCCAATTCCAGCACTCTTCTGCCTTCATTAGTTGGCTCTTTTTTCGTTCTTACCTGCTATTTTCTATATCGTTACAAATACTTAGTCGACGGCTATGATCTTTTCAGTCGCCTTGTTTTTGGAGTCTTCTATGTTGGGATACTTGGTGCACATCTTGTCCTGCTGCGGTCTATACCGGATGGTGGCAGTTGGTTGATAATTGCCTCTGCCATTACTGCGTGTTCCGACAGTGGGGCGTATTTTGTAGGCAAGGCGGTGGGAAAAAGAAAACTGTGCCCAAATATAAGTCCGAATAAAACTGTCGAAGGTGCAATTGGAGGTGTTTTGTGCGGCCTTATTGGCGCTGTCTTGGTTGCTGTTTTACTTTTGCCTTCCTTTAATTGGTTTTTCCTCATCGGGGCTTCGATTTTTTTAGGAGCTATCGGCATTGCCGGTGATCTCACCGAATCCATTATCAAACGTGGTACAGCCACCAAAGATTCCGGCAGTTTGCTTGCTGGGCATGGTGGAATTCTGGATAGAGTCGATTCACTGCTCTTTGTTTGTCCGATACTCTACTATCTACTCGTTTTTGCGGTGATCTAATGCGATGTATATCTTTATTGGGTGCAACTGGCTCTATTGGCGTTAATGTACTCGACGTTATAAGGCAATTTCCTTATCAATACAGGGTTGTTGCCATGGCAGCCGGGGCTAATGTAGAGCGACTTGCCGAACAGGTTCAGGAATTTACTCCTGAGTTGATTTCCGTATGTGATGAACGTAGGGCAGTTGCCCTACGTACTTTGTTACCGTCCGAATTTCACAGCAGAATCGTCCACGGTACTGAGGGAAATATGCTTGTGGCTGCTTTTCCATCAGCAGATTTTACTCTTTCTGCAATTGTTGGTGCTGCTGGACTCATGCCGACTCTCGCTGCAATTGAGGCTGGCAAGGATATAGGTCTTGCTAACAAAGAGACTCTGGTTATGGCCGGCAGTATTGTGATGAAGGCGGTTCTGAAAAATCATGTCAGCCTGCTTCCTGTCGATTCCGAGCATTCTGCAATTTTCCAGGCACTTGAAGCTGGACGAAGAAAGGATTTGAGGAAAATAATACTTACCGCGTCTGGTGGGCCTTTTAGGGGCTTGACTCAGCAGCAGTTGCAGCACGTTACAAAAGACCAGGCCCTTGATCATCCTAACTGGAGCATGGGAAAGAAAATTTCTATTGACTCGGCAACTCTTATGAATAAAGGGTTGGAAGTCATTGAGGCCAGATGGCTTTTTGGGGTGGAGAGTAAAGCAATTGAAGTGGTTGTCCACCCCCAGTCGATAGTACATTCTCTGGTGGAATATAAGGATGGATCTGTCCTGGCTCAGCTAGGCATACCTGATATGCGTATTCCTATATCCTATGCTCTTTCTTATCCTGCCCGGCTCCCGCTGCAACTGAACCCCCTCAATCTTACTGAGTGCGGTTCCCTTGAGTTTTTAAAACCTGATTATTTTAATTTTCCTGCCTTGAAGCTAGCTTTTTCTGCACTTGAAAGCGGAGGTGTCTTGCCGGCGGTACTAAATAGTGCAAATGAAGTCGCAGTTGCAGCATTTCTAGAATCGAAGATTACTTTTCCTCAAATTGCAGAGACAGTTGCCCGAACAATGGATATTGTACAAGAGGGAAGTGAAGATATTCTTGAGGATATTCTGGGGGCAGATAGTGCTGCAAGGCGGGAAGCTCACCGAATAATTGAGAATATAAACTAAGTCGATATCATCGGAATTATTACCCATATCCTTAAAGGGTATTCGGATCGTGGCAAAATAATATTTCGATCCTAAACTTATTAATCAATGTTGCTGGATAACAGTGACGTTTACCTCATAATTGTTTTACGCTATGACTACTCTCTTTTCATTTATCCTTGTTTTAGGTTTACTTATTTTTGTCCACGAGTTGGGACATTTTCTCTTTGCGAAGCTATTCGGCGTTCGCGTTCTAAAATTTTCTCTGGGGTTTGGGCCTCGGATTGCCGGCAAGGTAATTGGCGAGACTGAATATGTTATTTCTGCATTTCCTCTCGGTGGTTTTGTCAAAATGTTTGGGGAAAATCCTGATGAGCAGGATATTACCGAAGAAGACAAAAATGGATCCTTTGCACACAAACCTGTATGGCAGAGGTTTCTAGTAGTTTTGGCTGGGCCTCTTTTTAACCTTGTCTTTTCGGTAGTGCTGTTTTTTATGGTTTTCACCTTTGTTGGGGTTCCGACATCTGTTGATACAACCCGAATAGGTAAGGTCAACGATAATTCACCTGCAGCGCTTGCCGGGATGCAGACTGACGATATCATTTTGTACATTGATAACATAGAGACCCTTGGCTGGCTTGATGTGCTTGAAGCAGTTAAGACCAGTGAAGGAAAAGAGATCAGTGTCGTTGTGCAACGTGGAAATGAGAAAGTGAACCTGGAGATTGTACCGGCAATTGATGTGGTCAAAAACGTTTTTGGAGAAGAAGTCGAAAAACGCTATATGATCGGAATTATGAAAGCCGATGAACTAACGTATGAAAAAAATAATATTTTCGGTGCGTTGCAGAATGCTTGTCTGCAAACCTGGATGTATATATCTCTTACAGTAATGGGCTTTGTGAAAATTGTGCAACAAGTTGTTCCAGCCTCAGAGATTGGTGGTCCTATATTGATCGCTCAAATTGCCGGAGAACAGATGAAGGCAGGTTGGTTAAATCTGGTTTATTTTATGAGTTTACTCAGTGTTAATCTGGGTATCCTGAATCTGCTGCCGATTCCTGTCCTGGATGGCGGCCATCTGGTATTTTTGACAATTGAGGGGCTGCGGCGAAAGCCAATGAATGAGCGGGCACAGATTGTTGCCCAGCAAGTGGGTATAGGTCTTCTCGGGTCGCTCATGATCTTTGTTTTCTACAATGATATTGTTAGGCTGTTTCATTGATGGAGAGCAAAAAACCTCTCATACTGTCGATGGATACAGCAACTCCCTGTAGTGCAGTGTCCCTTACTTTTGGAACGAGACAAAACGGCAGAGTACTTGCGTCTCTTAGCCTTACAGGCAATGTGACTCACTCTAGGCGGCTGTTTGCGGCCATCGACTATCTGATGAAGGAAGCCGAAATCGACTGGCCAGAAATTGCAGGAGTCGCTGTGAGTCTTGGGCCAGGAAGCTTTACTGGCCTTAGAATTGGAATGGCCACAGCGAAAGGCTTGGCAGCGGCCGCCGGTAAACCCTTGTTTGGCGTTTCAACCCTTGATTCTCTGGCTGCAAAATGCATCACCTCACAACTCATCTGTACTGTTCTCGATGCAAGAAAAAAAGAAGTTTACGCTGCCTTCTATCGTTGTAACGATAATGGGCGTTCTAAGCGAATAACTGCTATGACGGTGATGGCCCCGGAAAAACTTGTCAGCGCTATTTCTGAGCCGGTTGTTATGGTTGGCGATGGAGCAATGGTGTATGACGATCTATTTAGAAAGTTGCTTGGGGATAAGGTCAGTTTTGCTCCCTCACAACTGCATGAACCGTCTGCACCTTCAATAGGTATGCTTGCAGGCGAGATGTTTGAGTCAGGAGAACAACTTGATCTTTCAGATGCCACACCTTTCTACATACGTAGCTCTGATGCGGAGCTTAATCTCTTGGAAAAGAAAAAAAAGTTACGAGAAAAACATCTCGCCAGCAAATGATTATCAGACGTAAAACTCGACAAATTCAGGTTGGTAAGGTTGCCGTAGGCGGAGACAGTCCCATTAGTGTTCAGTCGATGACCAACACCGACACCAAAGATGTGGAAAAAACCGTTGAGCAAATTAGCCGATTGCAGGCTGCCGGCTGTGATATTGTTCGTGTTGCAGTTTTAGACCAGGATGCGGCTAAATCTATTCGTGCCATTCAGGATAAAATCTCCATTCCATTGATAGCAGATATTCACTTTGATTCACGGTTGGCCGTTGCAGCGATGGAAAACGGCGCCGATGGCATTCGGATCAATCCGGGTAATCTCGGTGGAGAAGAGAAAACTGCTCTGGTTGTTAATGCTGCGAAACGTCATGGAGTGCCGATTCGTGTTGGTGTGAACAGTGGATCGATTGAAAAGGATCTTCTGAAAAAGCATGGTTATCCCACTGCTGATAATGCTGACGCACTTATTGAAAGTGCCATGCGCAATGTCAGATTGGTCGAAAAACATGGTTTTCAGGAGATAAAAATTTCCATTAAATCATCTGATGTACAGACCACGATAAATAGCTACCAGCAGCTGTCTAAAACAACCGACTACCCACTGCATCTTGGGGTTACAGAGGCCGGTGGGCTTATAGCCGGTACAGTCAAATCAAGTGTCGCTTTGGGAATACTGCTTAGTAAAGGTATTGGTGATACTTTCAGGATTTCACTCACACGTGATCCGGTAGAGGAGGTTCGTGTCGGTTTTGAACTTCTTCGTTCACTGAAAATTCGCGAGCGAGGACCAGAGTTGATTTCCTGTCCCACCTGCGGACGAACCCGGATAAACCTCTTTGGGCTTGCAGAAGAGGTGGAACGAATCGTTCAGACTATGGAGACTCCACTGAAGGTGGCTGTGATGGGTTGCGTCGTTAATGGCCCCGGCGAGGCCAGACAGGCTGATATAGGTATTGCCGGCGGAAATGGTGTTGGTATCATCTTTAAAAAAGGCGAAATTTGGAAAAAAGTAGATGAAGAGGATCTACTGGAGGTTTTTTTAGGAGAGTTGAAAAAGATGGAAGAAGAGGGGCGAAACCAGCGCAAATCTGCTAAATAGTAGCCTGCAATTCTCGTATCTTCTCACTATCCGGTGGTGAATAAAATTATTTTTCATAAGATTAATCCTGTATTCATAAAAATTTAATATGCGCTACTCACAGACACTGTTGCCGACTCTCAAAGAAACACCAGCTGAAGCCGAGGTGGTAAGTCATAGACTTTTGCTCAGGGCGGGGTTCATTCGTAAGCTGACTGCTGGTATCTATAGTTATCTGCCGATTGGCCTGGCTGCAATCCGTAAAGTTGAAAATATTGTTCGGGAGGAAATGAATCGGGCTGGAGCTCAGGAATTGCTCATGCCGATGGTCCAGCCTGCTGATTTGTGGGTTGAGACTGGAAGGTATGAAAAATACGGACCTGAATTGCTGAGATTTAGAGATCGACATGATAGAGAGTCATGCCTTGGACCAACCCATGAGGAAGTGATTACTGATATCGCCCGCAAAGAATTACACTCCTATAGGAATCTACCTATTAATTTGTACCAGATTCAGACCAAATTCCGAGATGAAATTCGTCCGAGGTTTGGACTCATGAGGGGCCGGGAATTCGTGATGAAGGATGCTTATTCCTTTGACGTTAGCGATGAGGCTGCCGGAATTTCCTACACGAAAATGTATGAGGCGTATAAGCGAATCTTTAGCCGCTGCGGCCTGTCTTTTCGAGCAGTCCAGGCTGATTCTGGAGCAATTGGCGGGAGTTTTTCCCATGAGTTTATGGTGCTTGCCGATACTGGTGAAGATACCATTGTGGTCTGTAAGGATTGTGAGTACGCCGCCAATATGGAAAAGGCGGCTGTGAAACTTGTGACTGGTGGTGAGCTACAGGCTCTAGCCGATATGGAAAAAATAGAAACTCCTGGCAAGCGAAAAGTTGATGCGGTCTGTAGTTTTTTAAATATTGAAGCAAAGCAGCTGGTTAAGACTCTGGTGTTCAAAGTAGATGGACAGCCTGTCGCTGTGCTGGTGCGGGGTGACCGGGAAGTTGAAGAGGTGAAGCTGAAAAACCTGCTTGGTGTTGCCGATGTAGAAATGGCCGACGACAAGGAGGTCTTTGATGCCACCGGCGTTCCAACCGGCTACCTGGGACCTGTAGGTATTACGATCCGTACAGTTGCCGACCAGGAAGTTGCGGCCATGCAGAATTTTTACGTAGGAGGCAACGAAAAGAACTATCATCTGAAAAACGTCAATTTCGAGCGTGACTTTCAGGTGGAGGCAGTGGCTGATCTGCGGCAGATAACTACCTCAGATCCCTGTCCGGAATGCGGTGGAAAACTTGAGACAACAGAAGGTATTGAAGTCGGGCATGTTTTTAAACTGGGTACAGGCTATTCCGAATCGATGAATGCAACTTTTCAAGATAAGGATGGCAAGGAAAAACATTTCGTTATGGGCTGTTATGGTATTGGGGTCAGTCGTATAGTAGCGGCTGCCATCGAACAAAATCATGACGAAAATGGTATCATTTTTCCCATTCCTCTGGCTCCCTATACAGTGATTATAACCAATCTGGGGATAAACGATGAGACAATCAACTCAGCCGCTGAAAAACTTTACCAGGATTTACAGAACGCAGGCATTGAAGTGTTGATTGACGACCGGGATGAACGACCTGGGTTCAAATTCAAGGATGCTGATTTACTGGGAATCCCTTATCGTGTCACTGTTGGAAAGAGTTTCCTGAAAAATGGAACCTTTGAAATCAAGCAACGCAAAAATGGAACTATCCAAGAGTTGACACCAGAAGAAACTGTCAGGATTTTGTTGTCAACAATTCTAGCCGAACTCAGTAAATAACCGAAAAGTTGTCCATGAATGCATCTGTATTAAACCCTAGCGGGTTGAAAACTCTGGCGTCAAACTATTTGCACGGTGTTGACCTGTCTCCAATTGATGAGGCGTGGAAAATTGTTGTCCAGGCCCATCAAGGCCGGAGGCATTTTTCTGGTGAATTATACATTATCCATGTATTAGAGGTGGCATCAACACTTGCCTCCATGCACCTTGACCTCGATACGGTTCTGGCGGGTTTACTCCATGGGGTTTTGAAAGAAGGGGTGACTGTAAAAGAGCTTGAGGAAAAATTTGGCAAGGATGTAGCTGGCATTGTTGAAGGCTCCACTAAAATTACCAAGGTCAAGTATAACAGCAAGCTGGCAAGTCAGGCAGATAACCTTCGGAAAATGCTGCTGGCCATTGCTACAGACATTCGGGTACTCCTGGTGAAGTTGGTCGATCGAATGCTCGACATGTTTATGCTTGATATGGTGGATGGTGAACAGCAACTGGATATGGCCAGGGAAACCATGGATGTCTATGCTCCACTGGCAAGCCGTCTCGGTATCGACTGGCTCAAGCGAGAGTTAGAAGACCATTCTTTTAAATTTATCCATCCAGAGGAGCACTACGAACTCACCCACAAGCTGGAGAGTTCTCTTGACGAACGTCAGAGATACGTTGATGAAGTTATCAACATCCTTCATGAGAAGCTTGGGGAAAGCAATATTGTCCCCATCCGTATTATCGGTCGACCAAAGCATATCTATTCTATCTATAAAAAGCTGATTGCTCAGAATATCCCTCTTGAGCGGGTCTATGACAAAGTCGCTTTCCGAATTATTGTTGACAATGTGAACGAGTGTTATGAGGCGCTTGGAACCATACATGCCAATTGGGCGCCTGTTCCTGGGCGGATTAAGGATTTTATCTCTGTTCCCAAGGCCAACAATTACCAGTCGATGCATACAACGGTCGTTGGCCCCCGTGAACATTTTATTGAGATCCAGATTCGTACCGAACAGATGGATAGGGTTGCCCAGGAAGGAGTCGCTGCACATTGGGCCTATAAAGAGGGACAAAAGGTTAACCAAAAAGATGTAAAGCTTTTCCGTGAGTTGAAAAAACTGGTTACTTCTCTACAGGAGGTCGAGGATCCGCGTGAATTTCTCGATAGTCTTGTTGGCGAATTGTATGATCCGGATATCTATGCATTGAGTCCAAGGGGTGAAGTGAAAGAGTTTCCCCTTGGCAGTTGTCCTATCGATTTTGCCTATTCCGTCCACACAGAGGTTGGTGATCATTGCGTTTCGGCTAAAGTAAATGGCCGCCAGGTGCCGCTTAAATATCAGTTGCAGACCGGTGATATAGTTGAGATTGTGACTTCTCCTTCCCAGATTCCTCGAAGAGGGTGGCTCGATCTGGTAAAAACCAGTCGCGCGAGAACCAGGATACGTTCCTGGTTGAGACGGGAAGAAAAAGACAAAGCTCTGAAATTGGGTCGTGAGATCTGTGAGAGAGAGATTAAAAAATATGACACTTCTCTTAAGAAAATCATTAAAAGTGGTCACATCCGTTTAATACTCAAACAGCTACGCTGCAATTCTCTTGATGATCTGCTTGTAAAAGTAGGTAGCGGGACTATTACTGTTCAGAACCTCATTAAAGGTCTCCTGCCTGCTGAGTTGCGCAAGGAGAGCGACCAACCGGAACTTAATCTGCCACCGGAAGAGCTGGCCAGTCAGATGGTGAGTCAGCATGTTGGTGAAGGTGAAAAAGAACAAACCGGGGTGAAAATCGATGGTATTGACGGCATGCTTGTTAAGGTGAGTCAATGTTGCAACCCATTGCCCGGAGATCCGATTGTCGGCTTTATCACCATGGGCCGCGGTGTTTCTGTGCATAAGGCAAATTGCCACAATCTGTTGAGTTCCGACCCTAAGCGTTGGATTGATGTATCCTGGTCCGGACTTGCTGAAAAAACGTATAAGGTCGGTATACATGTCAGTGCGGAAAACAAGCGGGGAATTTTCTCTGAAATCAGCAGTGCCATCAGTCTTGACAACGCTAACATCGTTGATATTTCTGCCCATACTACGCAAACAGACCTGGCAGATATGACCATTTCTTTGGAAGTGGAAAATCTCCAACATCTCAAACTCTTGATACAGCATCTCCGGCAACTGTCAGCGGTTATTAGTGTCCGTAGGCTGTAGGTATTCGAAAAGAGTTGAGGTCTCAGCATGAAGATTGTTTGCGATGTTTGTGGCAATAAAAGAGAAACGTCAAATTTATTGTGTCCATTTTGTGGCAGTAAGCTGGATTTGGCGGATATTGTGCAACGTTCCGGTTTTGTACATAAAACTTTCAATTTAGAGACTGGCCGACCCGTGGTTGAAGTTGCCCTTAACCGGATGAATGGAATAATTAAAGAGTCAGTTAGAAACAATGTTAATGTGCTTACCCTGATTCATGGTTACGGCTCAAGTGGCAAGGGTGGTGCTATTAGATTGGAATGCAGGAAAACACTTGATTTTCTAAAAAGTAAAGGGCAGATCAACAACTACATTATCGGGGAGGAGTTCACCAAGCGAACTGGTTCAGTCAGGTCGCTTCTTCGGCGTTATCCCCAACTTGAAACAGATAAGCATTTAAATAGAGGGAATCGGGGAATTACACTGGTCATACTCTAAGGGAATGTGATTGCTCGTCTGCCTTCTTTTTTTTAAAATAAGCTTTAACGCGACCTTTTTGTCGTTCATGATGTAAAAGATAAAACTTCTAAGGAGGAGTTTCTGATGAAAAAATATTTTGCTTCTGCAGTGCTTGGACTTTGTTTTGTGTTACCCTCAATGTCCCAGGCTGCACCACCTGCAAGCTTTGAAGAAAAAATCAGTTATAGTATGGGTTTTGAGGTAGGGAATTATTTTAAGGGAGCTGGGGGAGACATTCAGCGTGAATTTTTGATTAAAGGTATAACCGATGCCTATGAAGGTGCTACGCCCGCTTTGACGCCTGAAGAAATGATGGCTATTCAAAAAGAGTTTGCCCAGAAGATGCAGGCTCAGCAGTTGGTCAAAATAGAAGAAATGAAGGCCAAAAATCTGGCTGCTGGTGCGGCGTATCTCGAAGAGAACAAAAAGAAAGAGGGCGTGATTGTCACAGAAAGTGGCCTGCAATATCAGGTTATCAAACAGGGTGAGGGGGAGAAGGCCAAATCGACTGATACAGTTAAGGTTGAATACGCTGGAACGTTGATTGATGGGGTCGAATTTGACAGTACTGCAAAACATGGCGAGCCGGCTAAATTTCAGGTCGATCAGGTCATTAAGGGGTGGGGGGAAGCTCTGCAGTTGATGAATGTAGGAACCAAATTACGTCTGGTTATCCCCTCAGAACTTGCCTACGGAGAACAAGGAGCTGCACCGAAAATTCAACCCAATTCTGTACTCGTTTTTGATGTTGAGCTGATATCCATCGAGAAAATGTAATATCATAATTGAATTGGAAGAGTTGAAAAAAGGCCGTCCGGGATAATCCCGGTCGGCCTTTTTTATTGGACAATGCTGGTCAATTATCATTTCTCATAAGCAGAAAAACGCCTACAATTGAAAAGCTGATATGTATGGTAACTGCGGCAATGATAGGAGAAATATATCCGGCAATGGCAAGGGATTGCAAGGCTCCCCATATTCCCCAGGCAATAAAGGCGAGGCCACAGCTAGCCGGAATCGCAACCGAGAGATCTCGTCCCCATTTTCGGTAGGAATAAAGTAGAATTGGTAAACCGAGTAATAACAAAGGGATACCAAGGACAAGATAGGAAATACGACCAAGAAAGATGGTCTTGGCTGCACGTTCTTCATGCTCTGCACCGGACCTGCTGATTTCCAGGTAAAGGTCCGTAAGTGATTGTTCCGCGGTTTTGTTGAGTGGGATAAGAAAATCCTGGGGCTGCTCAGGTAGTTTTATTTTACTGCTTATAAAGTTGCTGATTTGGTAATTAGTGCCATCGATCTGCTGTTGGATTTGGCCGACATTTAAAATCCAGATGTTATCTTCCTTACGATAATTGGCATATGCAGCAGTTGTTAATGTTTCGATATTATATTTTTTATCCCATTGAGAGTAGGAAAAATCCTCAAAGGTATATTCCTTGGGATTTGGCCAGCTGAAAGAATAAAAACCGTCTCTTCCTTTGTAATAATAACGGTTGTTGCGCTTAATCCCTAACGGTACTTTTCCCTTTACCTGTTCATACCAGATATTGTTGGTTCTGCCGATTGTTGTAGGTAATAACCATTGGGCGGCCGCAATGAACAGCAGAGTAAAAACCACAGACCCGACAATCAAAGGTCTAGTGATAAGTCGGAGAGGAACACCACCTGCCTTAAGAGCGGTGAGTTCATTGGTATGATTTAGAATACCAAGAGAAAGTACACCGGAGAGGAGGATGATAACCGGACCAAGTTGATCGACCACGAAGGGAATAGTAAGAAGAAAATATTCAAGTGCCAGCGCCAATGGCTTTCCGGCATTGGTGAAATCATCTATTTTTTCAAAGAAATCGACAAGCAGATAGATGGCTACAAATCCGGCGTTAACGGTGAAGAAATGTTTTAAGAACTGGCTAAGGAGATAGCGGTTAAGCAAATTCACGTAAAGTACTCCAACTATCTAAAAATGCGGTTGCATAGTAAAAATCCAAAAGCAACCATTGCTATTCCCAGGATGTTACTCAACAGTAAATAGGAGATGGCATGCAATGGTTCACCTGCCTTAAAAAATTGTTCTGTTTCTCTGGCATAGGTGGAAAAAGTGGTAAATCCACCAAGAAAACCTGTAAAGAGGAATAGTCTAAATTCATGACTGATATGAACCCGGTCGAAATAGCTCCAGAAAAATCCGATCATCAGGCACCCGAGGAGGTTGGCGGTCAAGGTTCCAAGAGGAAAATTGACGGGAGTCATTTTTTCAGCACAGATAGCGACTGCATATCTGGCAATGGCTCCAATGCCTCCACCAGCTCCAATGGCTAATATTCTTTCCATGGTTGATGTTCTCTGTGATTAATAAGTTCGCTAAAAAGAGTATGATCGTTCAGATGTAGGTAACATTATCATTTCCGTGCGTCAAGAACGGCCTTTGTTTGTCGTGGATGAAACACCAAACCCTTGCATTTTTCTAGATCTATGTGGTATGCTCCGAAATCGTCATGGTGTTACCAAATATTGTAAGTTTATGGAATAATTGTGATTTGGTAGCGTCGAACTGTTCTGTTCGTATTGTTTCAGGGAAGTTAAACAGAACTATTTTTCAACAGGAGATGGCTGGCTTTTGGGTGTGATCGATACTCCCTGTCTCGTTCTGAGCGGATGAGAAGAGCAGTTTTAGGGAGGGCGGTTGCTTCATGGACTGTGCTACGTTAGTCATTTTAAAGAGCTCCCGTTCGGGCAGCCTACTCAGCAGAGTTCTTGTACCAATTTGCCACTGTTACCACATATGACTAAAAAACAAAAAGAGTCTCCAATTCCTTGTAAACAAGTCTATAAAAATACCGCAAAGGATCGTTTACAAGCCTTTTGGACTGTCTTTGAAAAAGAGGACGAAGTCCTTGTTATCATCAATGCCGACCCTGATGCCCTTGCAACTGCGATGGCGGTTAAAAGGCTCCTTCGCTATAAAGTAAAAAGTGTTACCATTGCTCATCCCAACGAAATAAGGCGTCTCAACAACCAGGCTATGGTCAATAGGTTGAGAATTCCTCTGGAACGACTCAAGGATGTAAAGGTTGATCATTACAGCAAGAGGGTGATGGTTGATTCTCAACCTAATCATCTACCTAGCTTTGACAAAATTAAAATTCATGCAATCATTGACCATCACCCGATCGGCGGTGAGTTCGATTGTGAGTTCATTGATATCCGGCCGGAGTACGGTGCCACCTCCTCGATGGCCGTTGAGTATCTGCGGGCGGCGAGCATGAAACCTTCAGTTGCTCTTGCCACTGCACTTTTTTATGGTATTAAGGTAGATACACAGAACTTTGAGCAGAAATCAGTCCTGGCTGATGGGATCTGTTTTCGGTATCTTTTTAATATTGCCAACCGTGACTTGGTTCGCAAGTTCGAGCTTACTGATTTGCGACGGTCAGAGCTTAAATATTTCTCTATAGCCCTGGCCAAGCTGAAATACTCCAAGGGACGTTACTTCAGCCATCTGGGTCGGGTAAGAAGCCCGGATGTTTTGGTGATTGTTGCTGACTTTCTTAATCATGTCGGCGAGATAGATTGGGTGTATGTGTCCGGTATCCATGGTGAGAAACTGGTCGTTATCTTCCGTTGTGACGGGTACCGTAAAAGTGCTGGCAAGCTGGCTGACAGAATTTTTGGCTCTCTCGGGTCTGCTGGCGGGCACAAAGGAGCTGCAAGAGCTGAGGTACCTCTGAAGAATCTTCAACTTGGCGGTAAGGAATTCACCTCAGATACCCTGAAACGTTTCATTATGCGCCATATTTAATTCACAAAATCCTGCATATTAGCAGGATTTGTCTCTCCGGGCTTGCACATGGAGGTACTTTATTTTACTTTGGTAGGAAGTCCTCAGACGAGGATACTTAAGAAAATGAAATTTCTTCGCATTTTTGTGTAGGTCAATTCTTGCTGAGGTATTCCCATGCTGAAACCTTCCACGCTGGCGATGATCCTGGCTGGTAGCCGCGTTGATGAATTAAATGTTCTTACCTATTATCGTCCTAAATCTGCGGTCCCATTTGGCGGTGTTGGTCGGGTTATAGATTTCTCTCTCAGCAATTTGTTGAATTCCGGTATAGAGCAGGTTGCTCTCCTTAGTCAGTATCATAGTTATTCCCTCATCAATCACATTGGAACAGGTGCAGCCTGGGATATGATAGGTCGTTATCGTCACGTATCAATCCTTCCCCCTTTTCTTGGTTCTGAGGGGTCCGACTGGTACAGGGGACCGGCTGATGCCATCTACAAGAACCTCGACTTTGTCAAATACCATTGTCCTGAAGAAATCCTGATCCTCTCCGGGGATCATATCTATAAAATGGATTATCAGGAACTGATTGACTACCACACTGAAAAGGACGCGGACCTGACAGTGGCATTCACCAGGGTTCCAAAAGACGAAGCAAAAAGGTTTGGAGTGGCACGTCTGGACGACGAGGATGGATCGCGGGGCGGCAGGGTGGTGAAGTACTGGGAAAAACCAGCTCTGCCGGAATCAGATTGGGCTTCGATGACGGTACTCTGCTTTAAGCCTGAGGTGCTCTACCGTATTCTGGAAAAAAATCAGGAGAGTGACTCGTACAACTTTGGTAAAGACATCATTCCTATGCTGATGGAACAAAACTTCAAGGTGTATGGTTATAAATTTTCTGGTTATTGGGGCTATACAGGGACAATAAATGAATACTGGCAATCGAATATGGACTTGCTCGGTCCAGATCCTTTAATCGATATGGAAGAATGGATGTTTCGCACCAATCTTGAACATCGGCACATACGGGATAATGAGCCAGCTTTGATGGGTAATCATGCTGTTGTGAACAACAGCATGATATACAATGGCTGTAAGATTGGCGGGACTGTAAAAAACTCAATTCTTTTTCCGGGAGTGCATGTTAAGAGCGGGGCGGTGGTCGAGAATTCGGTGATCTTTTTTAGCAATATCATTGGCGAGAACTGTAGACTCAACAAAGTCGTGTCTGACGTAAACAATAACTACGGCAGGAGTGTGGTTGTTGGACCCGAGGAATGTAATGAAAAAACACCGGTTACCATGATTGGCTGGAATAACAAGATTCCAGATCAGACATCTATTGGGGAAGGTGCAACTGTCTATCCTCAGATCCCTGGTGGTAATTGGCCTGGCTCCCTGAAGGCCGGGGAGGTGCTACGATGAAAAGAGTTAAAGAAGCACTGGTGCTCATCCTGGCAGGTGGCGTTGGCAGCCGCTTGAATATCCTCGTGCAAAAACGTGCTAAGCCGGCTGTGCCTTTTGGTGGTATCTATCGAATTATTGATTTCAGCCTCAGCAACGTGATGAATTCCGGGTTGAAAAAGGTAGGCGTCTTGACCCAGTACAAACCGCTGTCACTCATGCATCACCTCGGAATGGGTGATGCCTGGGATTTTACAGGAAGAAGCAGGGGGGTGACCATTCTGCCACCTCGTACTGGTGAAAGTGAATCAGACTGGTATCAAGGTACTGCCGATGCAGTTCGTAGGAATCTCGATTTTCTGCAGTCCAACCCGGCTGATGAGGTCGTGATTCTTTCCGGCGACCATATCTACCATATGGATTTTGATGCGATGATTGAATATCACCGGTCAAAAAATGCAGATGTGACTGTTGCCATGATGGTTGTTCCGAAAAGTGAAATTTACCAGTTTGGTGCAGGCATTGTTGATAAGAACGATAGGATCATTGAATGGGAAGAAAAACCGAAAGTGCCCCGCACCAATCTGGCCTCTATGGGGATCTATGTTTTTGACTACAAGTATCTTCTCAACACCCTGACTCATGACTGGGCGGAAATTGATTTCGGTATGCATGTTCTGCCCCGCGCAATTGCAGAAGACAATGTCTTTGCCTATCCATTTTATGGATATTGGCGTGATGTTGGGACGATTCAGTCCTATTGGGAAGCCAATATGGATGTCTTGAAAAAAGAGAGCGGCATCTCTCCACAAAGATGGCAAATCCGTACCAATATTGAGACAGAAGGCCGGATTGCCGACCGTGCTCCAGCCCACTTTGGTTGCACCTGTCATCTTGAAAACTGCATGGTTTCAGCCGGCAGCAATATCCAGGGCTCGGTTATCAACTCGGTGTTAGCCCCCGGAGTAATAGTTGAGGAAGGAGCAACAGTTAAAAATTCAATTCTATTTGAAGACTGTGTCGTTAAAAAGGGAGCAACTGTTGATCTCGCCATTCTTGATAAAAGGGTTCATGTGGGAGCGAAGGCAATTGTTGGTTTCGGAGAAAATTACGAGGTGGCCAATCAGCTTAATCCGGGGCACCTCTACACTGGAATTACGCTGATTGGCAAGGGTGCTGAGGTACCCGCCGAACAAAAGATCGGTAGAAATTGCGTGATTAACAGTAATATTACTGAAGCCGCATATTTGGGGCAAACGATTGAGGACGGAGAATCGCTGTTTGCAGACGGCGAGGTTTCTTGAAAAGGCCTATAATAAAAAGGTCATTTTAGTGTCAATTCTCTCCACTGGAGATTGAAAAAGATTGCGCTTTGGGAAAACTTGAGTATTATTCCGCCTGATTTAAATTGTTTCAAAAGCCTTCGTAGCTCAGGGGATAGAGCACAGGATTCCTAATCCTGGTGCCGCAGGTTCGAATCCTGCCGAGGGCACCAATGCCAAGAAGGGTTTGCGGCTGATAGCTGCAAACCCTTTTCTTGTTTATTTTCATATATTATGAAAACGATTGACTACTTTGGTGGAGCAATTCTGTCAATTTCTTGGTCATATCGGTCAATCATAGAGTGACTTTTATGGGGTCTACGCCAAAGAAGGGGGATGAGTCCATAACCCAGCAATTTAGATTGATCAAATTTTCTTTTTGTTTTACCCGCACAACACCCTCACTCGCAAGCGATAATTCTCGAAGTTTCTAAAGCCGTATGCCCTTCGTTGTATCAGTTTCATCTTTCTGTGAAATCCTTCAAGAATACCGTTGCTCCTATAAAAACGAAACATACGAACCACTGGGTTCAACCAGTTCTTTAAAGTCCTCCCAAGAGTTTGCATCGGACGGAATGGGCTGGAGCGGAGCATCTCGATTCTCTTTAGCAGATCCCGAATCAGTTTTCTGCAAGCCGCCGGATTTTTCCCCTTGTTTCTAAATAACTCGGCAAGCTCCTGGCAAAACAACCATAGATTCTTGATAGCATGTTGCTCTTTGAAATACAGATCAAGCTTCTCTCGTTTCTGGGCACTGATGTTTTCAGGTTTGGTGCACATGATTCTGATCAATCCACCACCTCCCCATGCCAGATTCTCTTCATCGATAAGTTTGCATGTTTTGGCAAAATGATGATTTATGAGCTTTATTACATGGAATCTGTCAGCCACAATCTTGGCGTTTGGGAACCATTTTCTTACCATCTTACGATATGGAGCATGCATATCCATACAGACGACCTTGACTCTTTTTCGTCCCTGCAATGTTCTCAGAAAAGGTAATAACTCTGCCTCACTGCGACCTGGTGATATGTCGAAGACACTATGCTTTTCAAGATTACAAAATGTAGTTACAAAGCCGATATTTTTGCTGAAACGGTGCTCGTCTATTCCGATGTATCTTGGGCACAACCTATTCTTTTGATGACTGATTCTCTGTTGTACCATCTGGTGGTAGTACCTTTCGACTGAGGCGACGCTGATTCCGCTTTCATGGGCTGCATCAGCGTTTGTGAACCCTCTGCTGCATGTATAAAATATGTTGTTTTTTAGCGGTTCTGTTGATCGGCTCCATTTTTTGATCCCATTCATCCTTGTATTGAAATACCGCCCACAATGCTTGCAATGATATTTATGACATCGAATGCGCAAAGTTACTGGACGCCCTTGCTGAGGAATACTCTTAATATCCCTCCAGAAGCTTGCTTTTATCTGTTTGTCTGGGCTGTGACACCTTGGACAATAGGTATCTTGATTGTAGGCAACTTCCAGGTAGGCTGGCCTTAGCGTAATGACCTTTTTGATTGAAAAGTCGGCAAGGCCGATTAATAATCTTTCCATAAGTTGATCTCCTTTCTTTGGACGGAAATTTGATCAATTTATGGGGCATACCAAAACGTTTTGGTATGCCTTTTTTATTCACTGGATTTATTTTTCCCCTTTCTTTGAGGTACAGCCCTTTTATGTCCTCCAATCTTCTTATTGGTTGCGTCAGAAATTCCTTTTCTTTTTAAGTCATCCAGAGTCCAAAATATTTCGCCCAGGCCAGCATCAAACATTGACTTCTTTGGGTCTACGCCAATAATGTTCGTATTGGTTTAAGCTGGGAAGATACAAGCTTTCAGCCAGGGATACCGCAGGAAATCTTTTTGAAATGGATCGAAGAGGGCAAGAAGGCAATAAGCGGCCTTCGTCACGATCTTGTGGTGGCACTGGAGCAAGCCGAAAAGGACAACCATGAGTTGCATCTTAAAAATATTCGGGAGCCCCCGAGAAAAGGAGATAAAGCCGCGCAGAGATGGTTGATGGAGAGGGGGATCGGTTTTTAACCGTGAGCCCCCCTGAGAGGCTCACTACTGAACAGAAACAGACTATACCAGGAGCCTCAAGGCGACCGAGGTACATTTACCTCAAGATTTTTTGGAATTTTCTTTTGTGTAGCCATCATTTGATAAATGGATAGTAAAGCTATGGCCTCTCCATAAACCAGCGACACCTAACATGGCAGGCGACATACAAAAACTGATTTGGAGCCTACGTAGGAGCTACCTCTGGTTCATTTATCCTGTAAACACTAATACTTGGAAGATTGCGATAATCTAAATGTTTTTGACGTCCCAATGTTAATAAAGAAATTGGATAAATATTCCAAGGAATTTGGGATGGATCAGGTCCTTTTTTTGAACTTTGTTCTACAGGTGCAGTTACGAGGAAAACTCAGGGTTTTGAATGAGCCCGGTATTACTTCCAATACCCGTCATACCCACATACCTTTGATCCTACCCTTGCTCCTGTGGGGTACTCTTTACCATTGTAATAGCATGTTGCGAAAACAGTCGATGCTAAAAAGATTAGCAAAAAGGTTGTAATTGTGGTTTTCAGGAAGGTATTCTTCATTTTTTAATTTCTCCTCCTGTCTCTTTGTTGGTCTTCCTTGTTACTCCTCCTATCTCTTTGTTGGTTTTCCTTGTTACTATTGTTATCTCTTTGTTGGTCTTCCATGTTACTATTGGTTCCGGTGCGGAAAAGGCTTATGCCTGTAAAAGAAATACGTCTATATGCTTGCTCGGCAAGCATTCCGGATATAATGCCTAAGAAAGAAATGAGAAATGGCGAAAGATCTTTTTCTTTACTATCTAAAAATGTCCATTGTCCTGACTTCACCATGACATACATTGCGAGAGCCATTAGCATTCCGAGGAAAGGTCTAAAAAAATACATTTCTAAAGAGTACTTTAATGGATGTCTGATGAATTGGATGGTTACAAAGATTAGGCTTCCCAGGATTCCCATAGATAAAATCAGATTTAATTTAAGTATGGGACGTGGATATTGCCAAAAATGATCGGTTAATATTCCAAATGTAACATATTTGAGTATATTATTGATGGGGTCGAAAAATTTATTAAATGAGGCTACTTCTAAAAACATCGGTATTAATTGGGGGTCAATTTTATCAAGAATTATAAGATCTAATGTTGCATATTTAATGGCTAAATTTTGTTCTAAAAGCCCTAAATTTGCTTCTAAATCATCTAAGCTGTCTACAGGCTGAAAGTTTTCAGGAATTTTATTCGTTACAATAGTTGCCCCCCCTCCATCTTTTTCAATATTTTCCATCTTGGGTGTTGAATTTTCAGCCTTTTCTTCAATAATTTTGTTTTTAGAAAACAAATCTATTTTCAGATTTTTAGTTTTTACTATCTCTTCATTAATTATTATTATGTCTTTATGAAGTTTTTCTTTTAGTTCTTTTTTATGGTCAGTGTCAAACATTGAGAATTTTAATATCTCGATAGAACGTCTTGCTGTTTTCCATATGCCAAATCCAGCTATTATTTCGTTCAAACTATAAAAATTACTTGTGGAATTTGATTTTGTGGGTGTGGAGGATAGGTCTTTTATTCCAAAAGAAAGGGGTGCGCCCTCCACTGTTTGAATTTTTAAATTCTCCAAAAGGGGTGTTTCATTCGGCTTTTCAATTTTATTGAGTTTAACCTGAAACAACGATCCACTTAAAGAAGACATGACCAAAGACATACACAAAACGTAAAGGTATATAAGCCATGCACTGGTCAGTGTGATTTTGCATACATCTCCAATGGACATTAGAGTGTTTTTTGAAATTATGTCATTACTTTTCTGAACCACAGCGCACTCCATGTGATGGAGTTTTTTTAGTTACTACGAGTAGTAGTTATTTTGGTGCTCTAATGGTTATAGTCCACACATTAATGCAACTAAATGTTATAGTCAACGATCGGATCAGTGTAATAAATGGTTGAATAGCCGTTATTTTTATTTGCTCCTGTCTGCAGGATGTACAGAGGTATTGTTTAGCTATTTAGACAATCTTATTGTTTGATATTAATTTCAAAGCGTTGCGCCAAATGTATCTGTAAAGAAACTGAAATACTAATCTGTTGTTTTTGCTGTAAACTTTCTTTTGACGTTTCTGTCATCTTTGATGCGGCACGCTCCATGCTTTCCCTTACAGGGGCAACAATACATGGCTATAAGCAGCAGTATCTTGATCACTTTTATGACCCAGTGAGCGGTCTACAATTTTGGTGATGGAACCAGTAATCGTTTGCCATGACCCCATAGTTCGGCGCAGGTCATGAAGCCGGAACCCAGCATTTAACACTCTTGCAGAATCAATATGCCGGTATCATCGGCACCAAGTACAACAGTCCTTCCACTACACACATAGGCGCTTATAATCAGTTGTGGCGTGGCTGCTATTTGTGGCTTAAGGTGGAGCCAATAACTTTGGTAGTTGCCCCCAAATGATCTGCCATGGCCCTATGTTTCTCGAAGACCATAATTTTTATAAAAGCATAGGAAATTTTGTGAAAAAGTACTATTAACTATCTGAAATGATAAGGTAGGAAATATTAGTTTTATGAAATTTAAACTGCGTAACGAATAGATATTGTTTGGAAATGCGACTGATTCCTAATCCTGGTGTCGCGCGTTCGATTCGCGCCGAGGGCACCAATCCCTTTTTTATTTTCTCAAGTGCCCATGTGTGTCCACATTGTTTATGTGGAACTATTTTTATAGAAATAATTGAAACTATACCCTATTGGGTTCTGCCGTAGATGAGCGAATAATGGTTACCATCATTAACCCTGCTGTTCTAGGTAAACTGGTTCTTTTCCCTTTAGCCTCTAAAAAAGAAATATGAACGAAATATTCACATTCGCATGGCAATTCTTTCGTAACAATTTCAAATATGTTGCGTTACTTTCTGTTCCCTTCACACTCCTTGCATTTCCCTCATATTTTATTGCTCAACAGGCTGGAAACGGTATCGGATATGTTACGGTTATTGGATTGATTGTCTATATAATTGGTTTCGCAATGTATATGTCTTCCTTGATTTTCTTCATGTCTCAGGCATACCAGGGAAAGCTGCAGCCTATAAAGTCAAACCTTATTAATGGGCTGGTTTATACACCTCTTTTGATGGTCACATTGCTTATTGCCAATTCTCCATTAATTGCTGCTGGAGTGATAATGTTCACTTCAACGTCACTCCAATCCCTAGCGTTACCGTTAATAATTCTCGGTATATACGTCTCACTAAGATCAACATTTGCTCCGTTTCACCTTATCTTGGAAAGTTGCAAACCTTTAGAATCAATAAAGAAAAGTTTCAGCAGTACAAAAGGGCAAGTATCAAAAATTGTTAAGGTCTTGTTGGTTTTTTATTTAGCTACAACAGTTGTAGAGGTTGTATCAACTTCCAACACAAATATTGAACTCTTCAATACCTTAATGTTTTTCTTTGGAGTGGCTGTGACCCTGTTAATGACGGCTTTTCAGCAAATTGTTGTTTTTAAGATGTACATAAGTAGCTTCGGTAACACAAATTAAGATCTATAGGCTACTAAAACGCTCAAGTGTACGCAGTGGTCTGGGCGTGTAAGCTCAGCCTTGTTTGAATAGCTGCAGTATAGGAATCGAATGAAATTACCTAAACAGCTGGAGAAGGATAACGTCGAATTAGAAGTTCGAAGGGTATTAGAAAAGGAAAGCATCAAGATTTGTACTGATTCGACCATTAATATTCCTGTTTTGAAATTCAACCCAGCTTTACGCAAGCATATTTTCACCGCGAAATCTCTTGGCGAGTTGATTATCGGGTATCGGGCTGTAGAAAAGGTTTTAGAAGGTGAAATGCATGGATTGCAAAAGGTAAATAATCAGAGCGATCGTGTATCAAGATTGTTGATTGTAACAAATGATGGAACTCCTCGCTTTTATCGCCAATTAGAGTTCCTTCATAAAAAACATGGCGGAAGGGTTATGATTTGCCGGCTGGATGTTGACTCCTTCTTGATGGGAAATATTCTCGGGCTTCAAGACAGGCAGGTGAAGGCTGTTCTGCTGAACAGAAAGCAATCCGTGATTAATGTGCTCAAAAGTCTGATTTGAGGTGGCGTGATTTCTCTTGTGAAGCAGAATAGGGTTGGCTGAAGTCAAAGATCTTTGTCTTTGCTCAATCGCCAGTTTCTATTATCGAGAATTTAACGCAAGCCTAAAAAACATCCGACGAACTGATGATTTTACATATTGAAAGGACACACCTGTATTTTGCACCATTGTTAAGAACGCCAGGGGAGCCAAATGCATCACATTAACTGGCTAATTTTTTCTACGATGCTTTTTTCCTTGGGTATCTCTGAACCAATTTGGGCCAATCCTGCAATGGTAGGAATCACAGACACTGAGGTTGAGAATTATGTCACCTTCCTTAGTAAGAGTAAAAAAGCACCCAAGGATATATCCTCGTTCAACTCGCCTCTACTGAACAGATCATTGGTCTCATTAATCTTGCTGCAAAAAGCAGCACGAATTGGAGGGTTCACTAAACCAATTTTGGTAGAAGGCGCACCAAATTCATCTAGAAATCTTAACCTTACAAAATCAGGGAAGTTTTTAGCCATAGGGTATGACATTTGGAAGGAAGCTGCTGAAAACTATTCAGAAAATTTATACATTAGCGACCCTATCATAGACGAAGGGCAATTTGAAAAGGGAATATATGGTCTCAAATCGAACAGTAACCTTTTTGCTATCAATTCTCTGAAAGACTTGCAAGAGTGCTGCTCCATATTAGAGAATCCTTCTTGGGTGGTTGACCACAAGACTATATCAGAGATGAAGATTAAAAAAGTAGCTGACTCATTTACTCATGAATCCATGATGAAAATGATTGATGCTGGAAGAGCCGATTTTGTTCTGTTTGAGTTTGGACAGGGGCAAAATATGAGTCTTCATCAGTATGGTGTGACACTAGAGGCAGTTCCTGGTTATAAAGTTGCTATGAGATCTTCCAGGCATTTCGTAGTTTCCAAGAAACATCCTGATGGGAAAGAATTCTTTGCAGCACTTCAGAGAGGCATAAAAATACTTAAACAGCAAAATGCTTTCTATGATGCACTTACAGAAGTGGGATTTTTCAACTCAAGAACTAAAGAGTGGAAATTCATTAACTAACCAGCCGTTTCAAAAAGGAATATATGCAGAGAGAAGGTTCAGGTCCGGATTGGCTACTCGACATTGCTAATTTTCCAAAAAATGACTGCGGCACCGAAATCCCGACCGCTCTTGCCGCAGCAGACCTCTTCGTTTGCATTGTCTTTAGGCAGGGCATTTTACAGTGGAACCGAACTGTTATTCGCTGGATCAGGATCCACTACGAGACTGCTTGCCATGGATGCAGCAACGTCTGCTCAACGACCTTTTCCTGGTGGGGGGAATCGCCTTTTACACCATCCACAATTCTTTTCCACCCAAACACAGTTCTTACTGCACATACCAAGCTGAATCCTAGGAGCATCAGGAGCGGGATGATTATTTGAATGACTACAGGAAGCATTAAAAGAAAAACTACTAGCTCAGGATAATGAGTCATAACGTCCTCCGTATTTCAATTTGTTGTTTTTGGGGACAGGTAATGACTTCACTTGTCCCAATCAATTGCCACATTCTTCAGGCCACATCGATAAACGCCCTGCCCAGGAAGTAAAAGCAATGGACCTGTCGAAAATGTAAGAAGCGCCAAATTTATAGCTGCCGATTTGGCTCCACATCTTCGATAGAATGAAGAGTAGCATCACAATCTTTCTTTTTTCTCACCAACCTATCATGAAACAAAAAATTCCTGATCTATTAGGTTATGTTTATGTGTTTGGAATATTATCTTTTATAGGGTGAGTTGTTTTTCTCAAAAAGGAAATCAAATCGTATCATGCTCAGCATTTTATCTGGGTTGAGTGGGTAGCTCCAATCTGATTGTCTAGAACAAACTTGGCTCAATAATTATTTTGGGTAGCATTGCCGCACAATAAATCTTTGTAAGGTTGCGTTTTTATCTTCCTGATTGATCGACTCAAATAGACTCAATTTCACCAGGGAATATAGGCAAATGAATGAAGCGCAGCAGGAAGATTTAATTATCAAACCGGGGCATTTCGACAGTAGCAAGTTGACACCGAGATGCTTTATTTATAAACTTCAAAACGAGAGAAGCAGATGAACAGTAGGTACTATAAACACAGACTGCGGGGCGGCTCAAAGCTCGACAGCACTAATTCTGGAAAAATTGGTATAAAATATGGGTATGTCTACAGGTAAAAAAATTTTTGAGAAGCTGCACAAAACGAAGAAGTTACCTTCACCTTCTGGTACTACACTGACAGTCATCCAGCTGTGCCATCATGAAGAAACATCGTTGAAAGACATTGCAGACGTAATCCAAACAGATCCAGCCTTCACTGCGGAAATTCTGAAATACGCTAATTCATTCTACCTGTCTACCGGAATTCAGGTCGTATCCGTTCAGAAAGCAGCCATTAAACTTGGATTACGAACGATCGTTAATCTGGCACTTGGACTCTCTCTGCTTGCAAATAACAAAAAGGGAAAATGCAAAAGTTTTGACTACGAAAACTTTTGGTCGATATCTCTACTTCAAGCAATAGCTGCGAGACATTTAGCTAAGGCAGGAAAGGAATTTGACCCGGAGGAAATATTTACATGTGCATTACTCTCGCATATGGGCCAGCTTGCCTTGGCAAGTGTTTTTCCGCAAGAATATGGGGATTTACTACATGAACTTGGACCTGATTCAAGTGGGGAATGGGATTTAACATCGAGTTGCGATGCTGCCTCCAGCCTTCCACTGAATCTGCAAAGAAAATCGTTGGAGAAAGAACGATTCGAAATAGACAGTTCAGAGTTAACAGTAGAACTCTTTTTGGACTGGGGGCTACCCGCTCACTATGCTTTGGCGATAGGTTTTCATGATGACTTGGATTGTGCGGAATTGGGTTTAGGTAAAACACAGAAAATAGCTGATCTTCTGAACCTTTCTCGCAAATATGCTGAAATCTGCTTTCATTCGCCCATCCCCCTTTTCCAACTAAGTATGGTTGAAAAATCTTTTGAGACATTTGATACAGATGCAGGAGATTTTGGCACCATCTTCGATACGATTATTTCGCAATGGCATGAATTTGGTGAGACATTCGAAATTCATACACATCCATGTCCACTCTATAGTGAAATTATGAATGGGGTTGCTGAAGGCTAATATTGAATTCATTAGCTAGACCACCACTCCTGTACAAATTGATTTTATCTAAACGACAGAATAGACCGTTCTTTTTAGATGCTTCTTAATTAAAAAAATGAATGTAATTCTCGTGCGAAAATACATTCATCCCTTTTATCCTTGACTGACCTTTGTGCTATTCTTAGATTAATAATTGTTCCTATCTTAGTTGTCTTGTTAAAAAAAATATTGGAATTTTACTTCGATTTCCGGAACGGTTTTTTTTGACAATAATGACGACTGAGGCATTGGCGGCAGTGAAGGGAGATGCACATCTCAGGCTTACACTGATTTCCCGTCTTATCAGCGTTCGCTGGGAAACTGATTTCTTGTCACTTCATATCTTCTTTTAGCAATTCTAAGGTTTACCAGCTTCACAGATTGCCGCAGACTTTTTGAAATTCTTTTGTTCCAAGACTTTGTATCTTTTTTGTCACTTGATTCTCACCTCTCTGTTCAATAATTCAGATAATGACAGGGATAAAAGCAATGAGTGGTTCTGGAGGGTGGAAAGTATGCCTCCAGGCGCAAATAGGGGGTACTTGGCTTGCTTGAAAAACCGCTGCAATTCATTGAATCCTCTCTTAACAATTACCTTCGTCTTCGCAATCGAGGGACCGGTAACGATACCTATCTGGAACTGACAGATATCGTTGACGATCAGGGTAAGTTCTCGGTTAGCCAGAGCAAAGTTGGGATGAGTCTCTTGAATATAGAGGAAGAGCGGGTAAATCGGGCCCAGACAATGGACGTCATCCGTGGTGAAAACGGAGCGATCGGCTATGTAAATCCTGAAATTCGTTTGCAGCTTCATCTGCTCTTCGTTGCTAATTTCAAAGATCATAGCGATTCGGTCAAGAATATTTCAGCAGTTATCAGCTTCTTTCAATCAAACAACGTTTTTACACCTGCCAGGCATCCTGAACTGGATGCCAATATAGATAAAATCATCGTTGAGCTTGGTTCCTTTGGTTTTGAGCAGCTTAGCTATATTTGGGGTATTCTGGGAACCAATTACAGACCTTCAGTGATCTATAAAATGAGACTGGTGGCTATACAGGAGGAATTCCAGCAGCGAAGCGGTGCAATTATCGACAAGACTGTTTACCAGGGCAAGGGGAGGGGGTGATGAGGACCTATTTTCCTGAACTTGTTCGTTTTGAATTTCAACATGAGTATTTTAACAATGAACAGGAACCATTTACTTTCCAACCTCAAAAATTGACACTGAGGTTGCTGAAACGCTCCGGTTTGCTATTTCGCAGCAACGGGAATGGATTTACTATCCTTTATCAGGCAGTCAAAGATCAAAACGATGCCTTGGTGCCACTTCGAAAGTTTAACGAACAGATGTCGCTGAGATTCTGGATTTGTCCCAAATCTCACTATATCGGCGTGGTTTCTCAACTCCCCCTTTTCAATCCCACCGCTGAGACTCTGTATTTTGATAACCTCGCCGACCGTGCAGCAGGCACGACCCTGTTTGTAAATCGTTCGGCACCGACAGTTACAACTGCCGACAAGGATGACTTATTCCCTCTGGCGCCGATATCCTGGCGATACGGTAAAGCGTCGACCCAGTCTGTTAGTGTTCGTGTTCAAAGTGCACAGGGTACGGTTATCAAAGCTGAAACATGTTGGCCCCACCAGGGATATGTCAATTGTCTGATTGATCTAAATGGAGTCGATCCCGGCCTTATAAGCATTACGCCCGGCACCGAAGATACTTCCACATTTTATTGCTGCGAGTCTTTGCCAGAAAGCCCACCACTTGCCGCAGTAGATCTTTATTCCGGCCCCCGAGTGCCGGGACCATACGCCTTTGTGGATGGGGGTGGTCTTCCACAACCCAAAACCTTTACCTGTCGGATCGCCAGGCGCAGCAGTACTTGGCGCTATGTGGTGGTGCCACGTTTTAACACCAGTCTGAACCCTGCTCAACTTTCCATTGAAGACGCTGATGCCAGGTTTACCTTTGGCAATCCGGCAGCAGTTCAAAGCATGAACGGGGAATCTGCTTTTGCGATTGAATCAACTCTGCCGATCCCTCACCAGGCAGAGCCGATCAGAGGACTATCCTTAAAGAGGAATAATACTGACTTGATAACGGAGTTGCCAAATCCTGGTCCGGACCAGATTAGGCCCTCCGGAGGTGGTTTTTTGTCGGAAATATACGTGTTCGTCTAACTTTTTATCCATTACGGGTGGAGTAGAGTTCTGAGTTTTTTTAACTATAAATCCTCAGCTAAGGACAGGAAAAATGAACTACAAAACACCAGGAGTCTATGTCGAGGAAATATCGATATTTCCTCCGTCAGTTGCTGAAGTTGCAACGGCAATCCCTGCTTTTATCGGCTATACCGAAAAGGCAAAGTTCAAAGGGAAGGATCTGGCCGGCCAGGCTGAGGAAGTGTCTTCACTGATCGAGTTTGAAGAACGTTTTGGTAAGGGGCCTGCCATTGTTATTGACAAGGTCGTCCTGACCGAGACCAACACCGTCAGTGAAGTCAATACAACCCCGAGCTATTTGATGTATGACAGCATTCGCCTCTATTTTTCAAACGGAGGTGGTCGCTGTTATATCGTCTCTGTAGGACGGTATGGTAAGAGTCCTCAGGATGTCATACAAAAGGATGCCATTCTAGGCGGCCTTGCAGTAATTGCCAAGGAGGATGAGCCAACCATGCTCCTTTTTCCGGATGCGACCCTGCTGAGTGGTACCAGCCTCTATGAATTACAGCAGTCTGCACTCAAGCAGGCTGCCGAGTTGGGAGACCGATTTGTGATCATGGATCTCCTGGAAAAAGAGAGCAGTACCACCAAGGAAGAATATAAGGAGTTTCGCAACAATATCGGTATCAACAATCTTCCCTACGGTGCCGCCTACACACCTTACCTCAAAGCTGGTTTGCCAAAAGAGGTCAAATACCGTAATGCCAAGGATTCTCTCTTTAAATATGGCGGTAAAATTAAGCTTGCCACCCTGACTGAGGAGGTTGGAGTCAAGGCAACCATTGATGCCCTTGAAAAAATCATTGGCGACGATGCGTCTTTGCAAAGTGCCGTCAACGCCATCAAAACAAGTTCGGCCACCTTGCAGGAAGCGTATCAGGTCAAAATCGATGCCTTCAAGGTTGTCATTGATGACGCCGCCGCCACCGACCAGAGCGTCCGTGCCGCCTTCAAGGATTTATGCACGCTTTGCTACAATGTACTTGGCCAGATATTTGACGATTTGGCAAGTGGGACGGGTCCTCTAAAGGGGCAAGGCCTTAAAAGTCTCCACTACGCATTGACTAACAGGTTTGCGGCGGAGTTCGCAGATATCGCTACGACTTTAAATGCCTATCTGTTAAACGCAGGTCATGCGGATCTCGACGAGATGTACACAAGCTTTACCTGGAACGCTACAGACTGGTCAACGGTGACAGACGCCACGGCCACCCCACCCAAAACCTTTACCTGGACCGCCGCTTCATGGACTGACCTCTTTGTTTCCGCCAATGTCACTGCGAACACAACCGTCTATGGGAGTGGCACAAGTGCCAAGGAGAGACTGAGCAGTGCTGAGCAACATGTCAGTACTTTGTTCAAGCGTCTGAGCGGTGCGGTTGGCGATCTGCAATCGACAGCTGCTGCTCTTGAGAAGCAGCAGGAGATGCTGCTTCTGCAACAAATGCCGACCTACAAGAATATTGTAACTGCTGTAAATGAAAGCCTTACAGTTGTACCACCCAGCGGCGCTATAGCCGGAATCTACTGCTTTGTAGACAGGGTGCGTGGTGTCTGGAAGGCTCCGGCAAACGTCAGTCTCAGCAGTGTTGCCAGCCTGACCGAGCGTATTGATAATGATCAGCAGGAAGACCTGAACGTCGATGTAAACGCCGGCAAGTCCATCAATGCAATTCGTCAGTTCGCAGGGCGTGGCATTCTGGTCTGGGGGGCAAGAACCCTGGCAGGTAATGATAATGAATGGCGTTACATTCCGGTCCGTCGCTTTTTCAATATGGTTGAGGAATCGGTTAAAAAGTCCACTAACTGGGCGGTTTTCGAGCCAAATGATGCCGGGCTCTGGACGAAAATTAAAGCCATGATCGAGAACTATTTAACCCTCAAATGGCGTGACGGTGCTCTTGCTGGCGCCAAGCCGGATGAAGCCTTTTTCGTGAAGGTGGGGCTTGGGGTTACCATGACGCAGCAGGATATCCTTGAAGGTCGTCTGATAGTGGATATCGGTATGGCGGTTGTTCGTCCGGCTGAGTTCATCGTCCTGCGTTTCATGCATAAGATGCAGGAATCCTAAAGTACTAATGTAAAATAGAAAATTTACTCTTGAACGGGAAATCTTAAACCGCATCAGTAAAAAAAATCATAAGGGATACGACTATGGCACTTCCACTTCCGGGATTTCATTTCAAAGTAGAATGGGGCGGCACCAATATTGGTTTTTCAGAAGCCTCAGGGCTGACCATGGAAATTCAAGCGATTGAGTACCGTGATGGAGCCAGCAGTGATTTCAATTCCATTAAAATGCCGGGTCTGCCCAAGACCGCAAACCTGGTACTAAAACGTGGCATTGTGGATGGGGATAAAGAATTTTTTGAATGGCTCAATCAAACCAAGATGAATAAGGCTGAGCGTCGAGATGTGACCATTAGTCTGCTCAACGAAGAGCATGAGCCAGTGATGACCTGGAAGGCAAACAATTGCTTTCCAGTGAAAATAGAGGGACCTGGCTTAAAAGCGACCGGCAACGAAGTTGCCATTGAAACCCTGGAACTGGCCCATGAAGGGCTCACCATTCTGACCTAAGGATATGAGCTATTATCCTCCGGTTGCGTTTCATTTTAAGGTCGAGATTAGTCTGGGTGACCTGCACGAGAATGACATTCGATTCCAGGAAGTATCAGGGTTGAGCCGCGAGCTTGGGGTTGAACAGGTTGTCGAAGGTGGTGAAAACCGTTTTGAGCACCGGCTTCCGGCACGTGGCAAGTTCGGCAATCTTGTGCTGAAACGGGGCCTGCTTACCGATTCCGGGATTATTCAATGGATAGAGAATGGTATTGATAACTTTGAGTTCAAGCCTGCTGATGTGTTGGTTTCCCTATTGGATGAAGAGCATAATCCCCTTGTTTCCTGGAGCTTTGTTGCGGCCTGGCCCGTTAAGTGGAGCCTGGGTGCTTTTGACGCCAAGAAAAACGAGGTGGTGGTGGAAACTCTTGAGCTTGCCTATCGATATTTCACCAGGGTGAAGAAATAAAGGAGATGACAAGATGCCGATTGAAATCCGTGAGCTGGTGATTAGGGCAGAAATAGTTCCTAGACAGGCAGAAGGGCAGCAGGCTGGGCAGGGTGCCGCCGGCACCTCGGACAGGGAGAAGCTGATACGCGATTGTGTTGAACAGGTTATGGAGATGATTCGTCAGAAAGAGGAGCGCTGATGGCTGGCAACGAAGGCGAATTGAAAAAGCTGAAGATCGAGGCCTACTCGTCAATCCGATACGACGCAGGGGATAAGATAGGTGAATTCTTCGTTATGTTCAATCCTCCAACTCTGTCACAGATCTATGAGATTGAATACAACGAAGATCAGGCCCAGGGAACCTCGGGCTCGTCTCAGAGTTTCGGAAAAATGAAACCCCAGGAGTACACTTTCGAGTTTCTCATCGACGGTACCGGGACAACGCCGCCCCCGGTAGGCGCGGGCAGTGATTCCACCAACCAGGCCGCAGTCGGTGAACCGGTTGATGTGTCTGAAGCGGTGGCTGATTTTCTTGCATTGACTTATGAGTTCAATGGAGAGTTGCACCGGCCATACTATCTGAAGATCCATTGGGGTCAGTTTGTCTTGTACTGCATCATGAAGAAGGCGAATGTCACCTACACCCTCTTCAAACCCAACGGCTTTCCTCTACGCGCCAAGATCAACGCCACCTTTTCACAGATCAGCGATGATACGCTTCGAACCGCAAGGGAAGGAAGAAATTCTCCGGACATGACCCATTACCGGCAGATCCGTGACGGGGATCAGTTGCCACTGATGTGCTTTAAGATCTATGGAGATATGAGTCATTACCTTGATGTTGCTGAATATAATCAGATGATCGACTTTAGAAGACTTGAAACCGGTGTCCGGATCGCCTTTCCGCCCTTGAAAGATCTGGAGGACTTAAAGGAGCGACGAGATGCCTGAGCGAATAACATTCACCATAGAAATCGACGGTCAGGCAGTTTCCACCGAGCTGCAGCTGTCCTCTGTGGTGGTTAACCGTGAGCTCAATCGTATCCCTTCGGCCAGACTGGTAATAGTTGACGGTGAGACTAATATTGGTGATTTCGAAGTAAGTAATCAGGACACCTTTATCCCAGGTAAGGAGTTGGTCGTCAAAGCGGGCGATTCTGGAAATGACGAACAGATTTTCAAGGGAGTCATCACCAGCCATCGCATCAAGGTGAGAGTTGGCGGCCAGTCCCAGCTTATGATCGAGGCTCGGGATGTTGCCTTTAAGATGACCTTAAATCCCAGAAACGCCTTATTCGAGGAAACAACTGACAGTGACCTCATTGAGGAAATCCTTGGCAACTACAGCGATATAAACCCAGAGATTGAGGCTACCTCCGCAACCAATCTTCGCATGGTCCAGCATAAGGCTACAGACTGGGATTTTGTGCTCGCCCGGGCAAGGGCCAATGGAAAATTACTCTTTATAAATGACGGCGAGCTGAAAGTTGCGACACCAAGGGTCAATGAGTCACCGGCCATGACCCTCACCTATGGTGTTGATGTTATGGAGCTCGATCTGGAAATGGACGCACGTTTTCAGGCCAAGGGGCTGAAAACAAAATCATGGGCCCATGGTGATCAGGAAATTGTTGAGGCAGAAGCTGCCGAACCGGATTCACCCGAGCAGGGAAACCTGGATGCTGAAACTCTCGCCGAAGTTGCTGGAGAGCAGGAGGTTGAGCTCTATGACTCAGGTCAGGCTGATGAGACAGCCTTGCAGGCATGGGCGGATGCACGGCTTTACTGGCAGCGGCTGGCCCGCCTGCGTGGCCATATTCGTCTGGAGGGGACAGCCGCAATTCTTCCCGGAATGAGTCTTGAACTGGCAGGCTGTGGCGAACGCTTCAATGGTAATGCCTTTGTCAGCGGAATTCGACATGAACTTTACGACGGTGGTTGGACCCTCGATGCTGCAATCGGTTTACCGGAAAATCTTTTTCCTCATGCCACCGGCATCAGCATGCCCACCGAACTGCTTCCTGCTATAGCCGGTCTACATGTTGGCAAAGTCCTGCAGCTTCAAGATGATCCGGACGGTGCCGAGCGGATTCTTGTCCATATACCGATGATTACCCCTGACGGCAGTGGACTCTGGTCCAGGTGGGCATCGGTTGACGCCGGAAATAACCGTGGTTTTGTCTGGCGACCGGAGATAGACGACGAGGTGGTGGTCGGGTTTTTGGGTGGCGACCCCCGTTCGCCAGTGGTGTTGGGAGGGCTTCACAGCAGCGCAAATCCGGCTCCTATCGAAGCTGCGGATGATAATTTCGAAAAAGGCTATGTCTCTAAAAGCGAGATGCGCTTCCATTTTGATGATGACAAAAAGATTATTACCATCGAAACGCCCGGCGGCCATCAATTGATTCTGGATGAAGATGACAGCTCTATTCGTATTGTTGAGTTAAACGGTAATACCACAACCATGAATGCAGATGGAGTGACCATGGATAGTCCAGGTGACTTTGTGCTCACCTGTACAGGGAATGCAAGCATTGAGGCAGGCGGCAATATTGAGTTAACCGCCTCCGGGGATCTGACCGCCATTGGAACCAATATAACGGCGGAAGCCAGTGCCAACGCGACGATCTCCGGATCTGCCGGGGCGGAACTGAGCAGCGGTGGTCAGACCAAGGTGGAAGGCTCTTTGGTGATGATAAACTAACCCCGGTAAACGGGAAGAAAGCCAGGACTTTTTTTAGTACCCCCTTGAGGGGTGTAAGTACCTTGTGGGTATTTCCAAACACATAATTTCAATCTACATTTCTGGGTTTCTTGTTTTTTATGACATGTTTTCAGGAGTAAGGTAATAATTTTAAAATCCCCCTTTGTGCGGGGTAAAACAAGAAAAAATAGCTCTAAGGCTCTAATCCTGGGAGGGGGAGTGATGAACTACAAAACACCGGGTGTCTATGTCGAGGAAATATCGATTTTTCCTCCGTCAGTTGCTGAAGTGGCAACGGCCATTCCTGCCTTTATTGGATATACCGACAAGGCGCAGTTCAAAGGAAAAAATCTGGCCGGGGAGGCTGTTGAGGTCGGCTCTCTTGTCGAGTTTGAGGAACGCTTCGGCAAAGGGCCGGCCGTTGATATCTCGAAGGTAACTCTGACTGAAGAGAACACTGTCAGCCGCGTTGAGACTAATACTACCTATCTGCTCTATGACAGCATCCGGCTCTATTTTTCTAATGGCGGCGGCCGTTGTTATATCGTCTCGGTAGGACAGTACGGAAAGAGTCCAAAGGATGCGGTGAGCAAAGAGGATATTGAAAACGGTATTGCGGTCATTGCCAAAGAAGACGAGCCCACTCTGCTGCTTTTCCCTGACGCTTGCCTGCTTGGTGGCAATAAACTCTATGAGCTTCAGCAGATAGCGTTAAAACAGGCTGCGGGCCTTGGAGACCGTTTTGTCATCATGGATCTGTTGGAAAAGGAAGGTGGTACTCCCAAGGATGCCTATAAGGAGTTTCGTAATAATGTTGGCATCAACAATCTACCCTATGGGGCCTCTTACACGCCTTACCTGAAGGCCGGGTTGCCAAAAGAGGTGAAGTATCGCAACGCCAAGGACAGTCTTACCAAGTACGGTGGCAAGATCCAGCTCGGTTCCCTTACTGAAGAACCAGAAGTTCTGGCAACCATTACCTCTCTGGAAAACATTATTAACGACAGTACAACCTTGCAGACAATAGTCAATACTATCAAGGCTACTAACGATTCTCTGCAGGATGCCTATCAGGCCAGGGTCAATGTTTTTAAGAACGGGGTTAATAACAGCTCCGCTCAGGCGGCAACAATTCGCGCCAATTTTAAAGATTTATGTACTTTTTGTTACGATATCCTGCGCCTGGTATTTGATGATTTGGCCAGTGGCGGGGGCCCGCTTACCGGACAGGGAGCGGAATCACTCCACTACTTCCTGACCAATAGTGGCGGGGCCGAGTTCAGTGATATTGCCAAAAACCTCAATGCGTACCTCAAAGATGCCGGGCATGTGGACTTAAACGAGCTGTATACCACCTTTACCTGGAACGCAGCCGACTGGTCAACAGTTACTGACAGCACAGCCACCCCTCCAAAAACCTTTACCTGGACGGCGGCGTCCTGGACCGACTTATTCGTCAGCGCCAATGTAAACGCAGATACGAGTATCTACGGTAGTGCAGGATCAGCAAGAGAACGGCTCAGTAGTGCCGAGCCAGCCATCAGCGCACAATTCAAAAGATTGAGCAATGCTGTTGGTGAGCTGATGACATCCGCGGGAAATCTTGAAAAACAAAAGGAAGAATTGCTTCATCAACAGATGCCGGTCTACAAGAATATCGTCACCGCGGTGAATGAGAACCTGACCGTTGTGCCACCGAGCGGTGCCATTGCCGGAATATATTGTTTTGTCGACAGAACCCGTGGTGTCTGGAAGGCGCCGGCAAACGTCAGCCTGAACAATGTCGCCGGGCTGACTGCAAGAATCGATAACGAAGAACAGGATGATCTGAATGTCGATGTCAACGCCGGGAAATCCATTAATGCCATCCGGGCCTTTGCGGGCCGCGGTATCCTTGTCTGGGGAGCGCGGACCTTGGCGGGTAATGATAATGAATGGCGCTATATCTCGGTTCGTCGTTTTTTTAATATGGTGGAGGAATCTGTCAAGAAATCAACCAACTGGGCAGTTTTTGAACCAAATGATGCCGGATTGTGGACCAAGCTTAAAGCTATGATTGAGAATTATCTCACCCTCAAGTGGCGTGACGGGGCTCTGGTTGGGGCGAAGCCGGATGAGGGGTTCTTTGTCAAGGTAGGGTTGGGAACAACCATGACCCCTCAAGATATACTTGAAGGTCGGCTCATTGTGGATATCGGCATGGCGGTTGTCCGCCCCGCTGAGTTTATTGTGCTGAGATTTATGCATAAGATGCAGGAGTCGTGAGAAAAATTCATAAAAAATAACGCTAAAAAAGAGGAAAAATCCATGCCCCCAGCTGCACGAGTAGGTGACATAACAGTCCATGGCGGCACTATTGTCGGTCCCGGCGTGGCCACGGTTCTGGTAGGCGGCATGCCCGCTGCTATCCTGGGCGATACCCACGTTTGCCCCATTCCGCCACCGGCACACATCACCACAACACCTTTTGTCATTGGCAGCGCCACGGTGATGATTGGTGGCATGCCGGCGTTGCGAGTCGGAGACACCTCTCTTTGCGGTGCTACCGCAGCAGTTGGTGAACCAACGGTGATGATAGGATGAGAGATAACTCAAAAGGCAGGGATCAGAAGCGGAAGCAGCAGAGTTTTCTTGGCATCGGCTGGTCATTTCCGCCGTCATTCTCGAAAGGGCCCCAGACTGTGGTCATGGTGAGTGATGAGGAAGATATTCGTCAGAGTCTGGCGATTCTTCTGACCACCAGTATTGGGGAGCGATTTCTCAGGCCGACATATGGCTGCGACCTTAAGCGTTACCTGTTCGAGCCTCTTGATGAAGGTTTGGTCGCCTATATTCGTGATCTGGTAGATAACGCGATTCTCTACCACGAACCGAGAATCAAGCTCACCGATTTGACCCTCACGCAGCAGGCGAACGAAGGGACGCTGCTGATCGAACTGGAATATCTGGTTCGGTCCACCAACAGCCGTCAAAACTTTGTTTTCCCGTTTTATAAAGATGAAGGGACTGATGTGAAAACATGAAACGACCACAGATCAGGAACCTGATACAGCACGATGGGCTTACGCAGCCCGGGCGTTTTCTGGAAGAACTCGATCCTCAGTTCGCCAAGATTGATGATCGGACCATGACAGATCTGCTCTCTTTTGCCTGGAAATTGAGCAGGCATCTGATCTTCCACGATGTTGCAGAAGGTGGCCGGGGTGATGAAATTGTGGAAAACGGGAGCTGGCAGGAACTGTTGCGTTTTGAGCCGATCTTCAGCCTTTCCGTCATCAGCATACGTACGCCGGTGCAATACAGCCGAGGGTTTGAGGTTGCCCTTGATGAGTTGGACCCGGATAATGACAGCGAGACGGAATGGAAGAGGAAAATCTTAAAGGCATTTGTCGTGGTTGTAAGCCTTTGCGAAGAAGTAAAAAAATGGGCGAACCGACTCCCCGTTGACTCGAAAGATTCGCGTGATCTGAAAATTTACATCAGCCAGCTGAAAGAAAAGGTTGAACAGCTACTGGCTTTGTACAGCATCAAGGTGGGCGATGATAAACTGTGGCTGTACGTCGATCTCCAGCTTAAAGGGTGGCAGGTCGATCAATTCGGGGCCGAGCCTTCCGGTCCTTTGCCGGACAATGAACTTTTTGTCAGGTCATTGCGGGCAATTTTTGGTGAAATGCAGTCCATTTACTCGGCAATTGTTAACAATGCCAGGAAATCTATTGAAACATCCCTGCAGCAGAGTTCGCACCAGGCTCATATTGGTCTCTTTCTTACCTTTCTCAGGCTTCTTGAGCATAATCGTCTCCACCTCAACAACCTGACTGGCAGGCATCTGGATTTTTATCTGCAGAAAATTCTGCGACTCGAACCGAAAAAACGGCAGCCGGATTCGGTCAACCTGACCTTTACACCGGCTAAAAAAGTTGACCGTTATCGGCTTGTTGCAGGTACAGCTTTTAAGGGTGGCAAGAATGAGGAGAAGATAGAACGACTCTACGACCTGAAAAATGAAATTTCCTTGAGTAAAACCACTGTCGCTGAGCTGAAGAATATCCATGTGGTCGAAGCAGGCAATCCGGTGCCGGGTCTCGCAGTCTATGTCGGTGAGATCGCTGATTCCCTTGACGGTATGGGGAAAGACCTTCCGGAGGACAATCCTAAATGGCCGGGTTTTGGCACTACCGGCTACCCGTTTGCGGAGCTGGGTTTTGTTATTGCATCGCCGCTGTTTCGACTGAGTGAAGGGCTCAGAAATGTAAGCATGACATTTTCAATGGCGGATATTAGTGGTTTGAAAACGGCCTATGGGAAGCTCTTTGACGACAAGACGGATAAAGACATTCATCTGCCAGAAATTTTTGCGGCCAGGGTCTCGACCTCAAAGGGCTGGTATGACTGCACCCCACAGGTGAGTTTTGATCCGGCTGCCCAGGCCCTCATCCTCTATTTTAGTTTTGCCATGGATGTACCGCCCATCGTTGATTATGACGCCGAAAAAACCGGCGATACCCTGCCGCTTCCGGCTTCCTGGCCGGCATTTCGGCTGTCTGTTAATCAGAAAATGCAACCTGCAGCCTATGAGGCTCTACGTCATTTGAGGGCAACTGACGTAGAGCTTTTGATTCATGTGGAGAAGGTTCGCGGTCTGGTTCTTGGCAATGATGCGGCTATGCTGAAACCGGATAAACCTTTTCTCCCTTTCACCGGTCAACCCCGGGTTGGGTCAACATTTTTTATCGGCCATGCCGAGTCCTTTGCCAAGCCGCTTGATAACATCTCTCTTGCCTGGAACTGGGTTGATTCGCCGGATAGTCTTGAGGAGCATTACCAGAACTATACGCAAAAAGAATTTCAGTTTACGGCCAAGCTAGACATCCGCGAAAGCTACCAGTGGGACAGTATAGCGGAGAAAGAGGTGGAGCTCAGTGTATTGGCGGACCCTGTGTCGTATCAAAAGATTGCCGCCTTATCCGAGGAACAGCTCAGACAGGTGCATCAGGTGGTTCAGGAAATGTCGCCTGGAGAGTTAAGAAAACTCAAAGACGGGAGTGGTTCCATCTCTTGGCCTGCAAAAATCGGCTTGACAGACGATGAGCAAAAGGCTTTGCAGCGAAGGTTTAGTCTGGGTAAGCAAAACATCGGCCTGAATCTTGGAAGAGACATGGGCCGGGTAGGCGCTGATCAGGTCTTTGCAGGTGACAGTTCAACTGTAGTGGACAGAATCACCAAGGAAACTCCTCAGTTTGTCTACTCCTTTTCTTTTCCCATAACTGATTATCAACCGAGTTTTGATGCTGAACCGTTTTCCCAATACTCAGAAACCATGCAACAGGGTGGTCTTCGATTTCGACTGTTGACCCCGGAGTTTGCCTTTGGTCATAAGCAATATCCCAAGCTGCACAGTAAGGCGGTTGCAGCGGCATTAAACAGCACCAGTCCCGATCAAAGCCTGCTGGAATCACTACAGCTCCCTTATACGCCGATGTTTGAGAATCTCGAGCTTACATATACAGCCAGAAAGACATTCAGCCTCTCTGCTGTCGACAGTAATCTCGAAACCATGCTGTTATATCCTTTTGGTTACTCGCAGCCTGGTCAGGGGGCTCTGGTTGCCGATTACACTGAAGAAGGCACTCTTTATATTGGTCTGGCCGATTGCCTGCTGCCCCAGAACCTGGCATTGCTCATTCAACTTGCAGAAGGCAGCGGCGATCCATTTAAGACTCCGCCCAGGGAGGTGTGCTGGTCGTATCTTACCGATGGTGGCTGGGTGAAATTCACCAATGCTGAAATCCTGAGGGACACTACCATCGGTTTTCTGCAGTCAGGGATTATCGAATTATCGCTGCCCACCTCCATGTCCAATTCCCGGCCGGAGATGCCCAAGGGCAAGCATTGGCTTCGGTTAACAGTAAGTAATACCACGGCGGCTCTTCATGACGTCCTGGCGGTGACCGCCCAGGCAGGAGTTGCAGTCTATCGAGATGAGGGACACAGGGCCAAACATCTTGCCACCGCCCTTCCCGCAGGCAGTGTCGCAAAAATGCTGGTACGTGACCCTGCGATTAAAACAGTGAACCAGCCCTTTGCCTCCACTGGTGGGCGTGAGGCCGAGAGTGACCGGCAATTCCATACCAGATGCAGTGAACGTTTGCGTCACAAGGACCGGGCCGTGACCCTGTGGGATTACGAACATTTGATACTGGAGCAGTTTCCCGACATCCACAAAGTGAAGTGCCTCAATCACACCTGTCCCGAGTCGGAGTTTTCGCCCGGCAATGTCATGCTGGTGCTGCTCCCGGATTTGAGAAACCGTAACAGTCGCTACCCCTTACGTCCTGCGGTCACACAATCAACCCTTGAACAGGTGAAAAGGTTTATCGGCCAGCATTGTTCGGCCCATGTCACGATCCATGTGGTCAATCCGTTTTATGAGCGGATTGCTATCGGAGGAGTTGGCCATTTTTATAAGGGCTTCGACCAGGGGATTTACCAGAAGATACTGCATCAGGATATCACGCGTGGTCTTACCCCCTGGCTGCGGGGAGAAAAAGATATTCATTTCGGCGGCCGGATACACAGTTTCGTACTTCTCAATCTGGTCGAGGAACTTCATTATATTGATTATTTGAGTGAATTCACCGTGAGCCATTATGTAGGCCCGGATGATACAAAAGGAAAACAGGTCGATGAGGTTGTCGCGACCGGCAACCGCTCTATCCTGGTATCAAACCATACTCACACAATTCAGGGAGTATCACCGCAATGAGCGCTTCGATCATATGGAATTATCAAGCCCTGCTCGACGAAGGGATACGACTGATCGAACAATATTCAAGCGACAGCTGGACGGATTATAATGTCCACGATCCAGGTATTACCACCTTGGAATTCCTCTGTTACACCTTAACCGATCTGGCGGGGCGAGTCGGTTTGCCTCTCAACAGTCATCTGGCGGAGAAGGTCGGTCAGCGAATTAGGTTGCGAGACGATTTTGCGCAGGCACATGAAATCCTGCCCTGCGGCGGTGTGACCATCAATGATTTACGAAAGCTTCTCATTGATATACCCGGTATTCGAAATGCCTGGCTTTATAAAGTACCTGTTGAGCCGCAACCACCAATTACTCCGGTGCATCCGCCAATCTTCAAGATTGTGAACAAAGACAGATTGAGCTTTGACGGTGACCCTGAAGACAGCCTCCGTATCAGGGGGATGTATACTGTCGAGATTGAGTATGAAAAAACGGTTGTTGCTCAACAGAAAGGTCAGCTGAAAAAGGAAGTCTGGTGGACGCTGATGGCCAATCGGAATCTCTGCGAGGATGTCTGTCGTGTTGACGAAGTAGGCCTTGAAGAAGTGTCGGTCTGCATCGATGTGGAACTGGCGCTTGAGAGTAACGTGGATGAAGTGAAAGCCGAGATGCTCTATGTGCTCGATGAGTTCATCGCCCCGCGTTTGAGACGCTACACCTTAAACGAAATGATGGATTTGGGGTTTGGCATCGAGGAGATCTTCAACGGCCCTCTGGGCCAGAACGGTTTTATTCTGAATCAGGACCTGCAGAGCAGCAATAACCGTGAAGAACTGCATGGCTCAGATCTCGTCCAGCTACTGATGGATATTCCCCAACTACTCACAATACGGAGGCTGTTGTTTACCACCTATCAGAATGGCAAAGTCATTGAAATTGATAAAACGGCAATCGTTAAACTTGCAAAAAACCGGGCAAGCAGATTCAGCCAGGAAAAATCCAGGTTCCGTTTTTTTAAGGAGGGTATTCCCTATATTGCAAACCCGGCAGGTGTCGAGCAATTTCTCAGCCGGATACGCAGTCGGCATCAGCAGACACCCATCGAGGAGGCAGACCTCCGGGTGGATTTGCCAAAACCGGCATATGTTGAAATTGACAATTATACCTCAATCCAGCACCATTATCCGGCAAATTATGGGGTTGGCTTAGAGGGTGTCCCTCCCCAGGCTTTGGTTCAGCGCAAGGCGGCGGTCAAACAGTTCAAGGCCTTTCTGCTCCTTTTTGAACAGTTTCTTGCTGATTTTACTGCACAGATCGGGCACGCGGTTCATTTATTGTCACCCCTGCCTGTTCAGCGAAGCTATGCACATCTGCTGCCAAAAGATGTACCGCGATTTGCTGAGCTCGTCAGCGATGAGAGTGATATCGCGAACTACTACGAAAATGAAGAAAAATTTTCGATTCGGCGAAATGGTTTCCTCGATCATCTGCTTGCCCGCTACGGGGAACAGTATCGAGAGTACAGCATGCTTGTCGAGACTGTTTATGAGGCTGGCGCACTGGAGCTGTTGATCGGCGATAAACAGCGCCTGTTAATTAATTTCCCTGCCTTGAGCTACGGCCGGTTCCAGGCCTATGACTATAGGTGCAAAGATGAGGGGAGGATTATCTCCGGTCTTGAAAGAAGGCTGCGGATATTGCTCGGCTATACCTCGGATATCGATATATCGGTTCTCCAGGAAAAACATTTTGAAATCTATGAAGAGCTCGATGACGATGGCATTGAGGAGTTTCGTTTCCGCATCTTCGATGATACCCGCAAGATCCTGCTCTCCAGCACCCGAAGGATTCTAAGCCGAGAGGAAACGAGGCTGGAGATGCGCTCAGCGCTGCTCATGGGAACGGAAGCGAGCAATTACACGGTGAGTGAGACCATAGACGGGCAGTGGCATTATACGCTTTTCGACAAAAGCGGCGAAATGATCGGCCGTCGTATTCAATATTTTCCAAGCGCTGAACTCTGCCGGGCGGCAAGGGATGAGTGTGTGACCTTCCTGCGCGCCCTTTTTCCGGAAAACGAGATCTTTGTGCTTGAACATATGCTATTGCGGCCTCCCTTGTTTGATAAGGAGAGCAACCGGGAAAACTATGTTGTGGAAAACGATGACATGTATCTGCTGCCGACCTGTTTTGATGAGGACGACTCCGATTGTTGCGGAGGTGATCCGTACTCTTTCAGGATTTCGGTGATCATGCCTGCCTGGCCGGCACGGTTTCAGGACATGAATTTCCGTAATTTTCTGTCTCGATTCATCAGAGAACAGACTCCAGCCCATATCTTTGCCAAGGTCTGTTGGTTATCGCTTGAACAGATGAATCAATTTAGAGACGCCTTTGATGACTGGACGGACAAACTCGCGAATCGCGACATCCTGCCGGAGCCGAGTGTTTACCTTGGAGCTCTGGAAAGGCTGATCGCAGTCTGGCGGCAATTGCGCAGTGTCTATCCGCAGGTACATCTTTACGACTGCACGGACGTGAAAGACATAACTCCAACGGTTCTGGGTGATACAGCCCTGGGCGAAATGAAGGGAGCGGACCATGATCAAGACTGAAGCGTATCCGGTATTCATGCCCAATCAGGTCCTTTCGGACGGGCAGATGAATAAGATTCTGAACTACCTGGAGCCCCAGGACAGGGCAACCAGGAAACTCGCAATAGGCCAGGGGATTCTTAATGGCTTTTTGCTGGTAAGCACGACAGATTCCATCACCATCGGGCCCGGTGTCGGTCTTACTTCGGCGGGCTTTCTCATTTCTATCTCAAAAGAGAGAGAGTTTAAGCATGGGGTCGCATTCTCTCCTGTTGACCAGTATCCGCCGTTTACCACTACCCACGGTATAGCCCATATTGAACTGCTGGAGCTTCGTCAACAGGCGACTCCCGATAATCCCACTTCAACCCCGCTCAGTAGTCTGAACCTTGACGACTATGTCGTAGCCATCTTTTTAGACCAACATGAATTTGACCTGACTACCTGTCTGCCGGAAAACTGTGACAGCCAGGGCGCTGAGATGCGACTAGAATGGCGCCTGCTCCTTTTAAAGCGGGCGGATGCCCTTGAGGTCCTGCGAAATGGAGATGACCGTCTCGCAGCAGCGACCGATGAAGCAGAAATAACCAGGATTCTGCAGGCGAAATACGAACTGAAGAAAATGACTCTCCGCCGTCCTCTCTTAGGGCCGGACAATGTGGTCAAGTATTCAACCCTCACCCGTAGTTACAACGATATCTGCCGCGAGGAGCTGAGCCGTTTCAAAGATGCGCTGATCACCGCTTACCATTGCTATGGGCTGGTGGTCGAAACCGTCAATATCAACCAGGTGGTAGAGCAGCTCTTTGCCCATTTCAGGCAACTGGGTGACGGTCGTGGTCTGCAGTATTTCTGGTATTATCTCGATGAGTTGTTCCATGCCTACAATGAATTTATAGAGAAGGCCTTTATGCTGACTGCTATGTCGAGGGTCTCTGAAGAGTTATTTAGCCATCATCTTTTCCTGGGACCGGGCAAAAAAATTCCTGGCTGCCGGCCGACTATCTTTCGTCACTCCTTTACCCCGGCTCGTGAACATTATTTTTACGGGGATTTTTACGGTGAGGTGACCACCTTGTTCCAGCGAATTCTCCTGCTGATCAAGGGTTTCAAGTGGAAACCGGGCACTGGAAAGCTGCGCATCACCCCGCAAAAGTTGGGCAGCGGTTTTGAAGAGCGTGCTAT
>Ga0209475_10000250_pt1 | contig 144337 bp, 131 predicted proteins | sample tdDd471_FD_187128 | JGI IMG/M metagenome (GOLD analysis project Ga0209475, IMG submission 187128) | Marine sediment microbial communities from the Atlantic coast under amendment with organic carbon and nitrate - tdDd47.1 (SPAdes)... | ecosystem: Environmental > Aquatic > Marine > Coastal >... | reverse complement strand
GCAGCAAAGACCCTATCAATTCCCATTCCGCATCCGACAAATCGCCACGCATCAGAACTTCCTCCTAAAAAGAAGTCTTGAATCACATCAATGCCTTTTTGGGAATCCCTTTTGTCAACAGGGCCTAGCCCTGTGGCCGGAACGGATTGTTCCGCAAGTTCGAGGATCGGGTCTCGTTTTGACTGTTTCTGTTCCGTCGCAGGCCCCATTCTCGGGTCTCAAGATTCATATATGATCAACTGCGCCCACCCCGAGCATTTTGATCATGTGCTTGAGAAAGACTCCGTCTGGATGGACCGTATCGGCGGTCTGCGTGCCAACGCTTCCCGGTGTAGTCATGCTGAACTTGATGAAGCCGAAGAGCTGGATGATGGCAATCCAGAGGAATTGGGGCAGCAGTATCGCGCGCTTCTCGAGGCCTATCCGCAGATCAGGGTTTTGGGCGGTTGCTGTGGTACTGACCACCGGCACATTGAAAGCATCGCAAAGGCGTGTGCATCTCTTGTCAAAGCGGCATAGGCCGGCGTTGACCACAGCATAGCGGCACGGCCCCGGCAACAAGCGCCTTGCCCGGGGGCGTGCCATGCAGTATAGCGGGATCAGGTGGTGCTTGCCCGGCGCTTGAGGCGTTGGGCGGCTAAGAGGGAACACGGAGGTTGACCTGTCAACCATGTGCCGTGGCTGTACCCGCAACTGTGATTGGGGACGCGTTTCAACAAGGCCCACTGGACCGTCAGGTATGGTCTGGGAAGGGTGAAACAGCGAATGATCCAAAAGCCAGGAGACCTGCCACCGCGTCGCCCATCTGTCAGCCGGGCTAGCTGATCAGAGCGGTTCTCCCGCAATGGCGACAATCCCGCTGAAATGCGCGGAGATTGTCCCTGTCCATATGGCAAGCTCCCCTTCAGTGGTTTTGTGCAACCTTTGACGATGGGAGCGGGCATGCCCTCTGGCCTGCAATTCAAACACTGGTTCAAGGCTGCTTTTCTGGCAGCGGCAATTGGCGCGCCCGCGAGCGCGGCGCCAACGGTTGCAGGGCTGGATTTCTGTGCCGACCAATATGTCCTCGCCTTCGCGGATCGCGCGGATATCGTTGCACTTTCACCAGACGCGACAAGCCCGAATTCCTTTTACCGCACGCGGGCGGGCGGCCTGCCGGTCGTGCGTGGGGGTGCCGAGGAAATCCTGATGCTGCGGCCCGATGTCCTGGTGCGCAGCTGGAGCGGCAGTGTGTCCATGGACGCCCGTTTCGACCGTGTCGGTATCACAGCATATCAGCCGCCCTATGCCTTCAACTTTGAAGCCAATCTGAAGAATTTTGGGTCTGTCGCCACGCTTTTGGGGTATGAGGCGGAAGGCAAGGCCCTCATGGCGAACTATATGGCCCGCTACCGGGCGCTGAAGGCAGCCGCGCCGATTTCGCTGAAGGCCGTCTATATGACACCCAGTGGCTACACGGCGGGGCGGGGCAGTTCTGTGGATGATATCATCCGGCTGGCTGGGCTTGAGCCCATCGCAGAAGACCTTGGCCTGAACGGCTGGGGGCCGCTGCCGCTCGAGCAACTGGTGATGACGCCGCCTGATGTGGTGATCGGTAGCTTCTTTGAAGACGGCGCTGTGCATGTATCCAACTGGAGCAGCGGGCGCCACACGGTGTTCCGCGACCTGGTGAAAGATGTGCCGTCGATCATGGTGCCCAGCGGCCTGATGTCCTGCGGTGGTGCCTTCACGGTGGACGCTGCCGAATATATCCGGGCGGAGATCAAGCGTCTTGGCCTGATGCCGCAGGCGGTGGCCAGTGCCCCCAAGTCATTGGAGGGCGGCCGATGATCAGGAAGCTTCAACAGAACGGTTGGCTCCTGAACGCGAGCCTTTTGGGCGCACTTCTTCTGGTGGCGCTGATGTCTGGTATGTTCGGGCAGGTGGATCTGGACATGGGCCAGATGGCCGCGGCAGTCTTTGGGCCCGCCGATAGCCCTGAAGCCATCATCGTGCGGGAGCTCAGGTTGCCGCGGGTATTGTTGGCAATTCTGGCGGGCGCATCGCTCGGCTATTCCGGAGCGGCGCTGCAGGGCCTTCTCCGGAACCCGCTCGCGGACCCGGGTGTGATCGGCGTATCGGCAAGCGCGAGCCTTGGTGCCGTCATTGCCATCTATATGGGGCTCGCCGCTCTCTCGCCCGTCGCCATTCCCGTGTTGGCGATGGCAGGGGCTTTTGCCTCGACCGCCATCCTGATGCTGCTAGCGTCAAGGGATGCCAGCGTGCTGACGCTGATCCTTGCGGGTATCGGGATATCAAGCCTGGCCACGGCGGCGATAGCGCTTGTGATGAATTTCACTTCGAACCCTGTCACCGTGCAGGAAATGGTCATGTGGATGCTGGGCTCATTAGAGAACCGAACCTTCGATGATCTGACGCTGGCGGGGCCTTTCATCGTGGCCGGGTGGCTTGTGATGATGGGCGTGGGGCAGGGGCTGAATGCCCTTAGCCTTGGCGAGGACGCGGCCCACACCTTGGGCATTGACCTGAAGCGCCTGCGCTGGCGCGTGGTGCTTGGCACCGCCCTGTCTGTGGGGGCGACGGTGTCCGTGTGCGGGGCTGTCGGTTTCGTTGGCCTTGTGGTGCCGCATATGGTGCGGGCCATGATCGGTTACGAGCCGCGCCGACTGCTGCTGCCAAGCGCCTTCCTAGGTGCCATCCTGATGATGCTGGCCGATATCCTGACCCGCCTGCCCATCGGCCACGGCCAGTTGCGGCTTGGCGTGGTGATGGCCATCATCGGTGCACCGGTGTTCCTCTATATCGTCTTCAAGACGCGGGAGAGCATGCGATGAACGGGCTGCATATCTCGGGCCTTTCGGTCACGCTGGGCGATAAAGCTATCCTGCGGGACGTTTCTTTCACCGTTGAGCCGGGCCAGGTTGTGGGGCTGATCGGGGCAAACGGCGCCGGCAAAAGTACCGCGCTCAAGGCTGTTCTCGGGATCGTGGAGCCGACGGCCGGGAACATCCGCATTGGAGAACAGGATGTGGCGGCCCTCAGCCCCCGCGAGCGCGCAAAGAAGCTTTCCTATGTGCCGCAGGGCGCACCTGTCCATTGGCCGCTGACGGTGGAGCGCCTGGTGGGGCTTGGTCGCACGCCGCACCTGACGCCATGGCAGGACATATCAGCAGCGGATGAAGCCATCGTCCAGCGGGTACTGATTGAGACTGACAGTTGGCACCTGCGTGACCGGCTGGCTACGACGCTGTCGGGTGGCGAACGCTCTCGCGTGCTTCTGGCGCGCACCATGGCGGTGGGGGCGCCTTTCATGCTGGCGGACGAGCCAACAGCATCCCTTGATCCGCTGCATCAGCTGCAGGTGATGGACATCATGCGCGGGCAGGCAAGCTGCGGGGCGGGTGTGCTTCTTGTGTTGCATGATCTCAGCTTCGCGCTGCGCTACTGCGACCGTCTTGTGCTGTTGCATGGCGGCGGCGTGCTGGCTTCGGGCACTCCGGCTGACGTGTTGACGGACGCGCATCTGGAAACGGCGTTCGGGGTCAAGGTGGCGCGTTGGAGCGACGGGGGTGAGCAGTTCCTGGCGCCCCATGCGGCGAAAGGGGTTTAGGCCTTGGCGCGGTCCATTATGCTGCAGGGTACGGGCTCTGACGTTGGCAAATCGGTGCTGGTGGCGGGTCTGTGCCGCGCGTTTCATCATCGCGGCCTGACCGTCAGGCCCTTCAAGCCCCAGAATATGTCGAACAATGCCGCCGTCGCCAAAGAGGGCGGGGAAATAGGCCGGGCCCAGTGGCTGCAGGCGCGGGCCGCTTGCGTGGAACCAAGCGTCCATATGAACCCGGTTCTCTTGAAACCCGAAAGCGATACGGGTGCGCAGATCGTGCTGCAGGGGCAGGTGTACGGCCGGGCCGAGGCGCGGACCTACCAGGAGCGCAAGCATGAATTATTCGCCTGCGTGGTCGAAAGCTTCGAGCGCATGAAAGCGGAAGCCGACCTTGTGCTGGTGGAAGGGGCCGGCAGCCCGGCAGAGGTGAACCTGCGTGCCACCGACATCGCCAACATGGGCTTCGCGCTGCCCACCCAAACCCCGGTGGCGCTGGTGGGGGATATCAACCGTGGTGGGGTGATTGCGGCCATCGTGGGTACCCATGCGCTTTTGCCGCCTGAGGAACGCACGCTGATCAAAGGCGTGATCATCAACCAGTTCCGGGGGGATGTGCGCCTGTTTGATGGCGGGCTGAAGACCATCACAGAGGTCACTTCCTGGCAGAATTTCGGCGTCGTGCCGTTCCTGCGCTCTGTGCGCGACCTGCCGGCGGAAGATGCCGTTGTACTTGAAGGGGGGCTGAAGAGGCGCGAAGGCCGGTTGCTCATTGTGGTGCCCATGCTGCCCCGTATTGCCAATTTTGATGATCTTGACCCCTTGCGGGCGGAACCGGATGTGGATGTCGTGTTCGTGCGTCCGGGCAAGCCGCTGCCGCGGGACGCCGACCTTATTGTCCTGCCAGGGTCAAAAGCGACAGTTTCCGATTTGCGTTTCCTGAAGGCCGAAGGCTGGGATACGGATATCGCGGCCCACGTGCGCGCAGGTGGTTATGTTCTTGGTATTTGTGGCGGCTACCAGATGCTGGGGCAGCGCGTCTCTGACCCCGATGGCATTGAAAGTGCGCCAGATGAAGAACAAGGCCTTGGCCTGCTTGATGTGGAAACCGTTCTGTGCTCAGGCAAGGAAGTTCGGGATGTGTTGGGCCATGCGCCGGGCTGGGATGCAGAAGTGACAGGGTACGAAATTCATACGGGCCGGACGACCGGCGCGGGGCTTGAGCGTCCCTTCATTCTTTCTGGAGGGGCGAGCTTAGGTATTATGTCTAAAGATTGTCGTGTGATGGGGACATATGTGCATGCGCTTTTCGAGAAAGCGGGCTTTCGCCAGGCTTTCCTGGCCCGCCTTGGTCATGGGGCTTGCATGGGCGAAGATCATGGGCACCGGGTTGACCGGGCGCTTGATGACTTGGCTGAGGCCCTTGAAAAGCATCTTGATCTTGATGCCCTTTATGCGGCAAGCAGATAGGCAGGCAATCCGTTATGGATAGCCAAGGGCGGCCGGGGGACAGGCTATGGAAAACCTACTGACGATCTTCGATATCGCGGGAATCTTTGTGTTTGCGGTGTCTGGCGCATTGGCCGCCATTCGAAACGGCATGGACCTTTTCGGCATCATCGTGCTTGCGCTGATGCCTGCTGTTGGCGGCGGGACCCTTCGGGACCTGATGCTGGACCAGCCGGTTTTCTGGATTGAAGGCACCCAGACCATCTGGATTGCCCTTGGTGCCGCATTCGTCACTTTCCTGGGGGCCCGTTATCTGGAAGGCAAGCGCCTGGCTTGGCTGGCATGGGCGGACGCGATTGGCCTGTCGCTTTTCTGTGTTGTGGGGGCCGAAAAGGCGCTTGATGTCTCGGGCAGCATGCTGGTTGCCACCATGATGGGCGTGGTGACAGGTGTCGCGGGCGGTATCATCCGTGACGTGATCTGCAATGAGATCCCGTTCGTGATGAAGAAAGGCGAGATATACGCCACGGCTGCCTTCTTTGGTGCAGGGACATTCTGCCTTCTGGTTTATGTCGGTGTTGCGGGGCCCATTGCGCTGTGGCTTGCCATGCTGGGGGCATTCCTGATGCGCGCAGGCGGCATCGTGAAGGGCTGGACGCTACCGCAAGCGCTGCACTAGGGTTTTAGAAGCTCAGGATCTTTCCAATGTTTGGGCTGACGCGGCCATCGACCATGTCGGTATAGGTTGCCAGCATCATGCTGGGGCCTGCCTCGCGCTCAATCTCGATCCAGCTTGCCGCCGGTTTGATGAAGCTGAGCCATGCCTCAGCGGTGTTCTTCTGGAAGCCTTCCGCCCCCCAGTCCGCCAGCCGTTTCTGGCCCTGGGACGGCGCGAAGAACATGGTTGGCCTGGCGCCCGGCAGGTTCGCATTATCGCCCATCTCATCCCAGTGCGACGCGCCAACCGCACAGCTATAAACCAGGTTGTCCCCGAAGTGGGTGTGAACGTCCGTGCGCACCTGGCCGCTGCCGGCCATATCGATATAGATGGTTTTCTTTGACGCATCGAGGGACGCGACGTCGCCATAGGCAACTGCCTTGTCATAACAGCCTAGGCCCTCAACAAAACCGATATTGCCGGGGGAGGTGAGGCCGATCACATGGGTGCCCGCCCGCTTGGCCAACTGGAAGGCTGCGCCAAACGCGGTTTTTGAGGACGCGCTCGAAAGCACCACCTGGGTCGCACCGAAAAAGTCATTGTCGGCCATGAAATCATCAATCAGGAAGCTGGTCATGAACAGCGGGCGGAAGATCATCTGCAGGTCTTCCATGCTTTCCACATAGCCCGGGTCGGTGGCGGCATTGACATACTGGTTATAAACGATGGCGAGCTCAGCGCGGTGGGGGCTGCCGTCCAGGAAGCCGCCGGGTGTAACCTTGGCTGGCTGCACCACCAGGTGCGTCGACATGGGATAGTAACCGTAAAAGCGTTCGCCCACTTTTACGCCTGGGTGGTTGCTGGCTTCCACATCGGCAAAGCCCCAGACCGGGATGCGGCCCCAGCCGTCATCCGCCGGGAAAAACTGCCAGTATTTCATCACGTCACCGAAGGCTGCATATGTCACATTGTTGGCCGTGAAGGCAAACCGGTCCAGCTTCAGCAATACCTCGCCGTCCTTGAGGTCTGGCAGGTCGTGGCTTCGGAATTCGGTCTTGTGGAGGTCCGCTTTTGCGACCAGGAAATCAGTGCACTGTGTCATGTGATGCTCTTTTGCCCAGGGTTTTCATGATGGTCCTGTGACATGACCTAGGGTGAAGCATTTTGCAATCAACTGCTCTTGTCCGGTGCGGGGCAAAAAGGCATACTGCGCCAATTGGGGATCCTAGAGGACAGATATGATGGAATTTTTCAATTCGAACGACATTGATACCGACAAGCTGGTGGCGCAGGCCACGGATATGGGTATCACCATCCTGGCAGCCATTCTTGTTCTTGTTGTCGGCCTTTGGCTGGCCGGGTTTGTTGAGCGCCGCCTGAACGCAATGTTCAAGAAAAGCAGCAAGATCGATCCGACGGTGTCGAGCTTTATGTCGAGCCTGGCGAAGTATGTGGTGATCATCTTTACCGGTATCGCGCTTCTGGACCAGTTCGGCATTGAGACCACGTCGCTTGTAGCGGTACTGGGTGCTGCAGGCTTGGCTGTTGGTCTGGCGCTTCAGGGAACGCTGTCCAACCTGGCGGCGGGTGTAATGCTGCTTATCTTCCGGCCGTTCAAGGTGGGGCAATTTGTTGAGGTGGGCGGTCATGCCGGCACGGTGAAGGGGATTTCCCTGTTCATGACCAAGCTGGACACGGGCGACAATGTGCGCATCACTATTCCGAACAATTCGGTGTGGGGCAGTTCCATCCGCAACTTCAACCACCATGACACGCGTCGGCTGCAGATCGTTTATGGTATTGGCTATGGCGACGATATCGACAAAGCCATGGAAATCATAAAAGGCTGCATTGACGCGGACGATCGTTGCATGAAGGACCCGGAACCGGTGATTGCTGTGACGTCGCTTGGCGAAAGCTCTGTGGATATTATGGTGCGGGTCTGGTGCGCGTCGGGTGACTATTGGGCGCTCAATTGGCACCTGCTGAAAACCGTGAAGGAACGGTTCGATGCTGAAGGTGTCTCGATTCCATTCCCTTGCCGCACCATCTATCAGGGCGAATAGGGGTAGAATCCTACACCTTTCGTTTATAATCCTTCGACAGGGCAGCCTGCAGCCGGTCAAATCCATTTCATTGGTTGACTGCGCCGCGGCTGCCCTGTTTTATGTCGCAGGTGGGCCCTGCGGCTGGGTGGTGTGGGGTTCCCGAAAAAAGAATTTGGGCAATAACAAAAATATCTCGTTACAGCTCCTGGAGGGGATCAATGATTAAAGCAGTACTCAAGTCGTCTGTTGCGGCGACGGCCCTGTTGCTCGCAGCTTGCGGCAACGGCGAACAATCGGCTGACGCGCCGGCAAACGAACAAGTGGTTGCGAAGGCTGACGTAAAGCCTGAACTGGGCAACTTTGGTGTTGACCTGACGGCACAGAAAACCAGCGTCAAGCCGGGCGACAACTTCTTCGAATATATGAACGGTACGTGGCTCGATACGTTTGAGCTGCCGGCTGACCGCACCAACTATGGTGCCTTCACCGTTCTGGCCGAACGCTCCCGCGACCGGACCAAGGCGATCATCGACGAAGTGACCGCGGGTGATTTCCCACAAGGGTCCGTTGAGCAGAAGATCGGCGATTATTACAACAGCTACATGGATGTAGACGCCATCAATGCCCGTGGCATTGAGCCGCTGCGCCCGCTCCTTGATGAGATCGCGGCTGTTGAAGACGTGGCGGGGCTTACCCGCATGTTCGGCCGTGAAGGCATGGACAACATGATTTCGCCCGTATCCGGCGGCCTCGGCATCGACCGTGAGAACCCGGATTATTATATCCTGAACCTCGGCCTCGGTGGCCTTGGCCTGCCGGACCGCGATTATTACCTTGATGAAAGCGAGCGCTTCCAAGGTATCCGCGAGGCCTACAAAGCCCACATCGCCGAGATGCTCGGTTTCGCGGGCGTGAGCGCCGATGACGCCGCCGCACAGGCAGAAACCATTCTGGCGCTTGAGACCAAACTGGCTGAGAAGCAGTGGGAGCGCGCCGACCGCCGCGACCGCACCAAGAACTTCAACCCAACCACAATGGAAGAGCTGAAGGCAAATTACACCGGCTTTGATTGGGACGCCTATTTCACAGCAGGCGGCGTTGAAGGCCTGGCAAAGGTGAACGTATCCGGCCCGCAGCCGCTCATGGACGCCATTGCGCTTGTCAATGAAATCCCGGTCGCGGACTGGAAAGCCTATCTGACGTATCACACCATTTCGAACCACGCGGCGATCCTGTCCGAGGAAATCGATACAGCGAACTTCAACTTCTTCGGTAAGACCCTGCGCGGCCAGCAGGAACAGCAGGACCGCTGGAAACGTGCAACGGCACGCGTGGGCGCCCTGAATGCGCTCGGTGAAGCCATCGGCCAGGTTTATGTGAAGCGTCACTTCCCGCCGGAAGCAAAAGCCGAAATGGTCAAGCTGGTTGAAAACCTGCGCACCGCCATGGGCCAGCGTATCGACGGCCTTTCCTGGATGGGTGAGGAAACCAAGAAGGAAGCGCATGCCAAGCTTGCGTCCTTCAACCCGAAAATCGGTTACCCGAACAAATGGAAAGACCTGTCCAAGATCGACATCAAGGACGGCGACCTGTTCGCCAACGCAAAAGCGATCGACGCCTTCAATTATGAAGACCTGCTGGGCCGCTTCAAGCGCAAGACCGACAAGGACGAGTGGTTCATGACACCACAAACGGTCAACGCCTACTATAACCCGCAGTTCAACGAGATCGTGTTCCCAGCTGCCATCCTGCAGCCACCATTCTTCGACCTGGGCGCTGACCCGGCTGTCAACTATGGTGGCATTGGTGCGGTGATTGGCCACGAAATGGGCCACGGCTTCGATGATCAGGGCTCCAAGTCCGATGCCACGGGCGTGCAGCGCAACTGGTGGACCGACGATGACCGCGCGGCGTTCGAAAAGCTGACGTCGAAGCTGGGCGGCCAGTATGACCAGTATGAGCCGGTACCGGGCAATCATGTTGACGGCACCTTTACCATGGGTGAGAACATCGGTGACCTGGGTGGCCTGCGGATGGCTTACACGGCTTACAAGCTGTCTTTGGGCGGCAAGGAAGCGCCGGTGATCGACGGCCTCACGGGCGACCAGCGCTTCTTCATGGCCTGGGCGCAGGTGTGGAAGCGCAAGTATGCAGAAGAAGAGCTTCTGAACCGCCTGAAGTCTGACCCGCACAGCCCGTCCGAATATCGGACCAACGGCATCGTGCGTAACATGGACGAATGGTACAAAGCCTTCGACGTGAAGGAAGGCGATACGCTTTACCTGCCGCCGGAAGAACGCGTGCAGATCTGGTAAGCCAGTACCGCCAATAGACAAGGAAGGGCCGGGGAATTCTCCGGCCCTTTTCTTCTTGGCGCCAGCTATCCAAGAGCCTGATTTGGCCTAACGTCCTTCACAAGGCCCGGCCCGTTTACGTCTTCCTGTGGACATAAACCAGGAAAAGCGGAGCATCAGACATGTCAGAAAATCCACAAGTTACCATTGGTGTTGTCACCGAAAATGAGACAGGCGGGGGAATTAAGTCCGTGAAGGTCGTTGTCGGTGGAGAAGTGATCGACAACCTGACGGGGTTGGCGAAAGGCGCGAGTTCGCTGCCCAATCAGTATAACGGACCTTCGGGCGACCTGACGTGGAAAGTGACTTTCACGGATCATGATGGCCACCACAAGGCGGGTTCTGTTGATGCCAATGTAACAAAGGCTGATACCAGTGCAAAAGTCATCCTGCATGCCGATAGTTTCACTGTGAAGAAGCCAAGTGGCGATGTGACGCAGAACTACAGCTGACCCCTCTCTTCGCGCGTTGGAGTGACAAAAGGGATGGCCGTGCCGTCCTTTTTTTTCACAAAGCGGCTGCCGCGCCGTCTTTTCGTTTGCGAGCATTTCGGTTAGGCGGAGGGCGTCGTGCGACGGCACAAGATGGTCAATATGATCCTGTTGGCGACCAATGAAACGGGCGGACCTGTTGAGCAGGTCCGGATCGCGGTTGGCGGCATAACCTTGTTCAACCTGTCGACGCTGGCGGAAGGCGAGCTCTCGATGCCGACCGTTTATAATGGCCCTGCCGGGAAGCATAAGTGGCAGGTATGGCTTGTGGATGAGAATGGCAAACGGCGGCGCGGCAGTGCCATCTGCTCGGTCGAGCAGACGGATCATGGGTCGTGCGCGCTCATTATCCTGCACTTGGCAGACTTCATCATCAGCAAGGGCTATCGCCTTGCCGGATGTTAAGGCATGCTTTCCGAACTTTTTTCTTCACAAACAGGCGGGTTAAGCGTCAACCGTTTAGGGGGATTTCGCCTTGGGGGGAATGTCTGGTATCCTTTTCGGGATTGTGGAAGGGGGTACCATGACAAATTCCGTTTCCCGTCGCATGGTTGCGGCTTCGTTTCTCTTGCTTTTGCCGGGGTGTGTGGGCAGTGGCCTGTTTTGCAAGGCCAGCCATGACGACCTGGAAGTTGCCAGCTTGATGCGTGACAGCTGCCAGGGCGACCGTCATGCCAGTATGCAGCTGGGGCTGTGGTTTGAGGGCCATGAGGACTATGAAGCCGCCGCGCGCTATTACCGTGCAGCTGCCGCGCCCGACATTGGGCAGACCTATATCTGGGTGCCGCCTGCGGGAGATGTCGGGGGCTATGTGATGCCTGTCGACACGGGGCCGCGCACGCCGGGGAATGCGGAAGCGCAGTACCGGCTGGGCCTGATGTACCGGGACGGCCGGGGTGTGAAGCAAAGCAATGCCAAAGCCCGTAACTATTTCCGTCAGGCGGCAGAGCAGGGCCATGCGGACGCGAAGGCGCTGCTGGAGGCTAGTGGTTCGCCACGCTCATGAGCCAATCCTTGAAGGATTTCACTTTGCGCAGGCTGCCGTGACCGTCGGCATAGGCCAGATAGTAGGCGTTGCGGCTTTTCACTGGTCCCCCGAACGGGCTAATCAGGCGGCCGGTTGCCAAATCGTCCGCCACATACATCAGTGGCAGCACAGCAGCCCCCAGTCCGGACCGCGCGGCCTCGATCATCATGGTGAAGTTCTCGAACTGGGCACCCCCGCGTGCGCCGCTGTCTGAAAGGCCCGTGCCCTCCAGCCATTCCGCCCAGGCGGTGGGACGCGTGGTCATCAAAAGCCGGTCATAGTCGGCGACGATGGCGTCTTCCTTGCCCTTCATCAGGGCGGGTGCCACGACCGCGATGATCTCCTCGTCCACCACCTTATGGCTGGTCATGCCGGGCCAGTTGCCGTCGCCATACTGCACGGCGACATCCGCGTTCGCGGCCTTGAAGTCACCCGGCGTCAGGCCTGTGACGATATTCAGCTGGATATCCGGGTGGGTGCTTGTGAAAGCCCCAAGCTTTGGGATCAGCCAGCGCGAGCCGAAGGTGGGCAGAAGCCCCAGCGTCAGCACCCGATCATCCGCGCCCCAGGTGATCAGGCGGAGCGTCTCATTCTCAAGCCCGGCGAGCAGGGGCGCGACGGCAGCCGCATACTGTTTGCCGGCATCTGTCGGCACAAGGCGCTTGCGCTCGCGCCTGAACAGGCGCTGGCGCACGAATTCCTCAAGGTTGCCGATCTGGCGGCTGACCGCGCTTTGGGTCAGGTTAAGCGCCTCTGCGGCTCGGGTTACCTGGCCGGTTTTCATGACCTGCTCGAAGCATTCAAGGGCAATCAGGCTCGGGATTCTGCGTTTCATGGCTCATGTTCATGATTATTTGTAATGTCAATAGTCCGAAATGTTACTTTATGGCGCCAAAAATTACTATATACATTCACTAAATTCATTAAGTGCCCACCTCTTGGGCTTGGTTGAGGGAAGAATTATGTCGAAGCCAGCATTCAATTGGGAAGACCCGCTGCTCCTGGATGAGCAACTCACTGAAGACGAGCGCATGATGCGTGATGCCGCCCGTGCCTACTGCCAGGACAAGCTGATGTCCCGCATTCTTGAGGCTAACCGCCACGAGCATTTCGACCGTGAGATCATGAGCGAGCTGGGTGAAATGGGCCTTCTGGGCGCAACGCTGCCTGAAGAATATGGCGGCGCTGGCGTAAGCCATGTGGCATACGGCCTGATCGCCCGCGAAGTTGAGCGCGTGGACAGCGGCTACCGCTCCGCCATGTCTGTGCAGTCGTCGCTGGTGATGCATCCCATCTATGCTTACGGCAGCGAAGAGCAGCGCAAGAAATACCTGCCGAAGCTGGCATCGGGCGAAATGGTTGGCTGCTTTGGCCTGACCGAACCTGATCACGGTTCTGATCCGGGCGGCATGAAGTCCCGCGCCGAAAAGGTTGACGGCGGCTATAAGCTGACCGGCAACAAAATGTGGATCACCAACAGCCCAATCGCTGATGTTGCTGTTGTGTGGGCCAAGCTTGACGGTGTGATCCGCGGTTTCATCCTCGAGCGGGGCATGGAAGGCTTCTCCACGCCGAAGATCGAAGGCAAGATGAGCCTGCGCGCGTCCATCACTGGTGAGATCGTCATGGACAATGTGTTCGTGCCGGAAGAAAACATGCTGCCGAACGCCAAGGGCCTTGGCGGCCCGTTCGGGTGCCTGAACAAGGCCCGCTTTGGCATCGCCTGGGGTGCGCTTGGTGCTGCGGAGTTCTGCTGGCACGCCGCGCGCCAATATACGCTGGACCGTTCCCAGTTCGGTCGTCCGCTGGCGCAGAACCAGCTGGTGCAGCAGAAGCTCGCGAATATGCTGACGGAAATCACGCTCGGCTTGCAGGCGTGCCTGCGTGTCGGTCGCTTGCTCGATGAAGGCAAGTCTGCGCCTGAGAATATCTCGCTGATCAAGCGCAACAGCTGTGGCAAGGCGCTGGATATCGCCCGCATGGCGCGTGACATGCACGGCGGCAACGGTATCTCTGACGAGTTCCACGTGATCCGCCACATGGTGAATCTGGAGACAGTGAATACCTACGAAGGCACGTACGATATCCACACGCTGATTCTGGGCCGCGCGCAGACCGGCCTCCAGGCCTTCATGTAAGCCGCCCCGAGTTCGGAGTAAGCGATTATGGCAGGCCCTTTAGCCGGCATCCGTGTTCTTGACCTCAGCCGCATCCTGGCCGGGCCCTGGGCGACCCAGTGCCTGGCTGACCTGGGCGCGGAAGTGATCAAGGTGGAACGCCCCGATGTGGGCGACGACACACGCACCTGGGGGCCGCCATTCTTTGAAGACGGCGACAAGCCGGTCTCCGCCTACTTCATGTGCGCCAACAGGGGCAAGAAATCGGTGACCATCGATTTCACCAAGGCTGAGGGGCAGGCGCTGATCAAGAGGCTGGCTGAGAAATCCGACATATTGGTCGAGAATTTCAAGGTTGGGGGCCTGGCGAAATACGGCTTGGATTATGAAAGCCTCAAGGCGGTCAATCCGGGGCTGATTTACTGTTCGATCACCGGTTTTGGCCAGACGGGCCCCTATAAGGACCGACCGGGCTATGACGCGCTTATTCAGGCGCTGGGCGGCCTGATGAGCATCACAGGTGAGCCGGACGGCATGCCCGGCGGCGGGCCGCAGAAGGTGGGCGTGGCAGTGACGGACCTGTTCACCGGGCTTTATAGCACCATCGGCATTCTGGGCGCGTTGCACCACAAGGCGCGGACGGGCGAGGGCCAGCATATTGACATGGCGCTGATGGACACGCAGGTCGCCGTGCTGGCGAACCAAAGCATGAATTATCTGGTCTCAGGCAAGGAGCCCAAGCGGCTTGGCACCGCACATCCATCGATCGTTCCGTATCAGGTGTTCGCGTCGGCGGACGGCCACATGATGCTGGCGGTGGGTAATGACGGGCAGTTCGCGCGCTTCTGCGCGGCGGCAGGCATGCCCGAAGTGGCTTCCGACCCGCGCTTCAAGTCGAACCCCGCACGGGTGGAACACCGTGAGGCGCTGATCCCAAAGGTGGCGGAAGCCATCGCACGTAAGACGACCGATGAATGGATCGCGCTTCTTGAAGCCCACAATGTGCCGGGCGGCCCGATCAATACCATGGAACGGGTGTTCGATGACCCGCAGGTGGAAGCCCGCGGCATCACGCTGGCGCTGAAGGCGGATGACGGCTCAGTCATGCCATCTGTGGCCAATCCCATACATTATTCCGGAACCGAAATAAGTTACGACAGGGCACCACCAGCTTTGGGTGCCGATACGGATACGGTGTTGACGGACGTGCTTGGCATCACGCCTGACAGCCTCAAGCTTGTGAAAGCCACAAAGGTTCTGGGCTAGTCTTGGCCAAATGTCACCCCCGGCATGGCGCGGGTGTTGACCTTCAATTCGAACACATCAGGGCGGCTATAGTGGCCGTCTGTATCGAGCGCCTGGCATTCCTCAAGCTGCTTGGCCATGTCGACCTCTGCCATCACAAGCCCAGTGCTGCCATAAAGCGGTCCGGCGAGGTAGCTGCCGTCGGCGGCGATGATGGCGCTGCCGCCTGTGTGAATCTGGTCGTCCGGTTCGCCTGGCATGGAAGCAAGCATGGCTTCTGCCGCCGGGGCGTCGACGCCCAGCGACTTGAACCCCGTCATCACATCCGCTTTGGTGATTACCGCACCGGCTGCCGCAACCGCACACCGGCCCTCAAAGGCATAGTGACGGCTGGCGATATGGTTCATTTCCTTGACCATGGGCCACTGGGCGATATGAATGGCCTCGCCCTTGGCATGCATCGCCGCGCGCGCCAGCGGCATCCAGTGTTCCCAGCATATAAGCCCGCCCAGCGTGCCCCAAGGCGTGTCGATGGCAGAAAGCGTTGATCCGTCTCCCCAGCCCCAAATCAGTTTTTCGGTAAAGGTGGGCATCAGCTTGCGGTGCGGCACTGGATCGCCTCCATCCGGCGAGAAATACAGTGTGCTGTTATAAAGCGTGTTGCCGATCCGTTCATGGGCGCCCATCACCATGTAGGTGTCAAGCCGGTCGCAGGCTTCCTGCAGGCGTACCAGATGGTTGTCGCCAAGCTGCACGCTGTTTTCCGCCAGCAAGCGGTATAGGGCCTTGGCGCCCGGGTCATCCCAGAGGCCGGCACCGGGCGCGAAATCAAGCCATACGGGATAGCCCGGCAACCAGGTTTCCGGGAACACGATGATGTCGGCGCCGGCCTTCGCGGCCTCTTCCATGTGCCCGGTAGCCTTCTCCACGCTAGCGGGGAGGTTCAGGAACACAGGGGCTTCCTGGACGATGGCGATGGTTGGATTGGTCACGTTGTTTTTCCCTAGAAGGTTTTGGACAGGCCAACGAGGAACAGTGTGTCGTGCCTGTTCGCCACATGGCCCGCGTTGAAGCGCTGGCCTGCGTTGGCCTCAAGGAACCAGCCGCTCAGTTGCATCCGGTAGGCAAGCTCCAGCGCCAGTTCGCGTGAAGATGGCGCAAGCGAAAGATGGCGCTGCCGATACAGCACATTGCCGTTAGCGTCGAGCGTATCGCCGACGGTCAACTGCGCGCTGGCGCTTTCAACGCGCAACGGCTGATGCAGGGTCAGGCTGAGCTGGTCGGCATCCGTCATGATTTCCACTGCCGTCAGGCGCGCAGTGAAGCTGGTGCCCAGAATGGTGCCCACATCATCAAACAGGCTGCCGGTTCGGGCAGATGTGTGGGTCATGGTCATTGTTCCGTTCATGCTGGCGCTGACGTGGTCAGAGAAGAACCATATACCGCCCGCGCCAAGCCATGTGGTATCTGCGCCGCCTGCAAGCGACAGGCCGCCGGCAGACCGGCTGCCCAGTATGCTGCCGTCCTCACGGGATAACCCGGCTTCAAGCGCCCAGGTGGCATTCGGTGTGAAATGTTCGAACCGCGCGCCGACGGATTGGGTGCGGCTGTCCTTTCTGAAGGCTTTCACAGGATGGCGATCGGTGCCGCTATCCTGATCGAGCGACAGGCCAAGCCAAATCATGCTGCTACCGCCCACCGGTTGGCCGACAGCCATGTAGCTTGCGTCAGCACCCGGTAGCGGGCTGGTGTTCGCGCCGGTTACAGACAGCGTTTGTCCTGCACGGTAATCCACAGGTTGGCGCCTGAGCGCGTCGGTCAGGTTGCGGCCGGTGCCAACGGCCCAGGTGGTGTTGCCCAATGTGCCGGTGAATTCAAAGCTGGCATCAACGATGGGATCGAAGCTTTGTTCTGCTTGCCCTGTCAGGGCGAACGCGGGCGCATAGTCCCGCTCGCGCGCAAGGGAATAGTTCAGCGCCAGTCCGCCAAGCCCCAAGCTGCTGGCTTGCTGGTCGCGCCGCAGGTTCAGGGCGCCCTCAAGGAGGCGCTTTTCTGTGCTTGGCTGCACAAGGCCCGAGGCGTCCATCTGAAAATCCCGACCATGGCTGTCGAGGATCATGATGTCGCTGAGGCCCGCGTTCAGGCCAGCCGCGTCCCCGAAGGCACTGCCCAACAGGATGGCTGCGCCAGACACCGGCTGCGCGCCACCCTTGATCGCCAATTGGGCCTGCCCAGTCGGCTGCAGGGCTGCATCCAGGTTCAAAAGGCCATGACCATAGATATTGTCCACGCCGGCGGCCCCCAGGTCGGTGGCTGTTTCAAACAGGATGTCAGCAACTTCGCGGGCCGTCAGGCTGGGCCAACGGTCAAGAATGAGGGCAGCCGCGCCCGTGATGTGCGGCGCGGAAAAGCTGGTGCCTGAAAGATAATAAAGCCCAGGCCCATCGGCATCGGTTGTCCATGGCACCACAACCCTTTCGCCGGGGGCAACCAGATAATGAAAGCGCGCGACTCCGTCGCCTGCACGGTCGGAAAAATCGGAAATTTCCAGGTTCTCGTCAACCGATCCTGCGATGATCAGTGCGCCCGGGCCTTTGTTTAGAATACCGCGATCCGCCAGCCGTTCGATCGCCTCGAGGTTCGATAGCGACGGTTCCGGGTCATGGTTGTTGCCGGCGGATGCCACGATCAGGGCGCCGGCTTCAATGGCCGTGGTTTCATATTCAAGCGTATAGCGCTCGCTTACATCAGGCAGATTGCTGACAACATCATCTTCGTCGAACCCAAGTGATTTGTTAATCACCCTTGCGCCGTTTTCATAGGCATAAAGATAGGGGTTCGAAATGGTATAGAGGATGCCGTTACTGGTTTCCTGGTAGCGCCGCACGCCCGAGAAGAAATCGACCGCGATTACTTCCGCGTCATAGGCCACACCATGGGTGTCGGTATCATTCTTGACGCCAGCAGCCACAACAGCGACAGCCTGGCCATGGGGCTGGGTGGAGGCTGGCTTGTCGAACTGGGCTTCATAGATAGCGCGCAGGTCATCATTTGCGCCGCGGCTGGCGCTGTGGAAATTCAGTTCATCGGATGTGAAATCGAAATTGAAATCCACCAGGCCGATTATAACACCGTCCCCGGTGTAGCCCTTGGCATAAGCGCTGGCTGCATTGATGGCCTCAAGCCCCCAGTTTCGGTTATATTCGTCTGTCTTGAAGTCAGCCGGGTTGCCGTCAAGGGGAGGCTGCTCAGGCGGCGTCACAACAGTCGGGATAACCGGCACAAGCCGGGGCGAGCTGGAGCCGCCACAGGCTGCCAGAGTGGTTGATATTGCCAAAAGCCCGGCCCATTTGAGCCAACTGGAACGACTGTGCATATGGTTCCCCTCAAACCCAATTCCCACAGCATGACTTTAGTTGAAACTCAGCATGGTACAAGCAAGCTGAACAAAATTTGAACGGTGGTGGTGTGTTCGCACACGAATAGTTGACGGTGGCTTGAAGTGCGCCGTGGCGCTTACGCTGGTAAAGCATCAGGGACAGAGACAGGAGCCAGCTATGAAGCGCATACTACCTTTTTTCACCCTAATCCTATTTGTTGTTGCCAGCCCCGCGAAGGCCGCTGAAGACCCCATCTATACCGGCGTTTTCAATGACCGTGCAGCGGGCGGTTATGATGTCGTGTCCTATTTCACGGACGGCAAGGCGGTGAAGGGCGACAAGAAATTCAAGACAGACTATATGGGCGCCGAATGGCGTTTCACGTCTGACGAACACCTGAAAGCCTTTCTGGCGGAACCTACGAAATATGCCCCGCAATATGGCGGATATTGCGCCTGGGCCATGGCCCGCGGCTATACGGCAAAGGGCGACCCGGAAGTGTGGCGCATTGTGGACGGTAAACTGTACCTGAACTATGACGCATCAGTGAAGGCTACGTGGGAAACAGATATTCCAGGCTTCATCATGAAGGCCGACGTGAACTATCCCAAACTCGTGGATCTTGAGGAGTAAGAATGATGCATATCGTCAGGTATGGATTGGCGGCGTGTTTGCTTCTGGCCAGTTTGGCCGGGCCAGCAACTGCAGAGCCGCCAACGCGGGGCGTGAACCATATTGGGCTGGCGGTGACCAAACTTGATGCATCGGCATCCTTTTTTATCGATACGCTTGGCTGGCGACGGGCAGGGGGTGACCCGTCTTATCCGGCGATATTTGTCACCGATGGCGAAGCTTTCGTGACCTTGTGGCAGGTGGAGGACCCGGCTGCAGCGGTGCCTTTCAACCGCAAGAAAAATGTTGGCCTGCATCATATGGCCATGACCATGGAAAGCCTGGAGGCCCTCCATGCCCTCTATGCCAAGCTGTTGGAGACAGAAGGGGTGACCATAGAATTCGCGCCAGAATTCATGGGGCAAGGCCCAACCACCCATATGATGATCCGTGATCCATCCGGCCTCAGGCTGGAGTTTGTCGTGCCCGCCAGTCGTATGCCCAAGTCGGCAGGCGAGTAACCGTCAGGTCCATTCGCCTTCGGTTGGGATCTTCAGCGTCGTGCCGCAATGCTTGCAGTGCACGGCATCCGGGTCGTGCCGGTTCAGGCCGCAGGTTTCGCATGCATACTGCACTTTTGTGGGGCGGAAGATGGTTTGGACCAGGCGCAGGAACAAAGCCACGCCAAATACCATGATAACCACCGACACCATGCGCCCCAGCGTATCGTCCATGGTGATGTCGCCAAACCCCGTGGTCGTCAGTGTCGCCACCGTGTAGTAGAGCGCGTCCAGATAGTTGTTGATGGAGTCGTTTCGGCCTGCCTCGAGTACGTAGACAACAGCGGTGATGACGAAGACGAAGATGGCCAGGTTGACGCTTGAAAGGATCACCTGCTCGTTCTGCCGGAACCAGGACGATTCCTGGCGTATGGTCTTCAGCATGTGATAGCTGCGCATGAGCCTGAGCATGCGCACCACACGCAGGAACCCGAGATTGTCGATAAAGAGCGGTGCCACCAGGGAAAAGATGACGACAACGTCAGCGATCGAACTGAAATTGGCCATAAAACGCAGCTTGCGGCGTGCGATATAGAAGCGGGCGCCGAATTCCAGCGTCAGGAACAGGGCGATGCCGTAGTCGATGATATAGGTCGCCAGCCCTTGTTCCAGAAGCGACGAGAGAATGAAAAAGGCAATTGTCAGAAGGTCCAATGCCAACAAGGCAAGCCGGAAACGGTGGGCCCGCTGGTCTGCCCCGAAATACAGATGTGCCAGTTTTTCTTTCACTCTTGATCCTCCCCGGTGCCAGGCTATTTCATGGTGGCCATCACATTCTGGAAACTGCCCCATTGCGGCGAACCTCGCAAGGGTCTTGGTCACATCAGGGAGCAAGATTGACTGGCTGCGGGAATGAAAGATACACTCCCAACTCTTCAGGGAAGTTCGTCTAACCTATGGGTGATCCGTATCAGAGGGAGTTTTGCATGGTTATGCTGCGTATTTTCGTGGTTCTGGTAGCAGCTGTTGGCTTTGCCACTGGCGCTACATGGGCCGACACAAAAGACCCAATCATTGTCTATGATACCCAGTTCCACCCGACGATTGCCCGGAACGGCATGGTGGTGAGCCAGGAAACATTCGCGTCCATGGCAGGCCGTGAGATTCTTGAAAAGGGCGGTAACGCGGTCGATGCGGCAGTGGCCACAGGCTTCGCGCTGGCTGTCACCCATCCGCAAGCGGGCAACCTGGGCGGCGGAGGCTTCATGATGATTTACTTGAAGCATGAAGACCGCGTGATTGCGCTGGATTACCGCGAGATGGCACCGGCTGCAGCGCACCGCGACATGTTCCTTGATGAGAACGGCGACGTGGACAAGAAGCGCGTGCGCTTCACCATGAAAGCCAGCGGCGTGCCAGGCACAGTAATGGGTCTGACCACAGCGCTTGAGAAATACGGCACACTGCCGATTGACGTGGTAATGGCGCCAGCCATTCGTCTGGCGGAGGAAGGCTTCCCCATGACCTGGGCGCTTCATGAATCGCTCGGTCGGTATTCAGAAAGGCTGCAGTCTGATCCTGAGAGCGCCAAGAACTACTATAAGGCCGATGGATCGCTTTATGAGGCGGGTGAGATCTTCCGCCAGCCGGATCTGGCCGCCACGCTGAGAACCATTGCCGCCAAGGGCGCTGATGGCTTCTATGACGGCCCGGTGGCCGACAAGCTTATTGCCGCGATGCGAGCTGACGGCGGCATCATGACCCACGAAGACCTGAAGAAATATCATGCCATCGAGCGCGAGCCGCTGGTGGGCAGTTACCGGGGCTTCAAGGTTGTCACCATGCCGCCGCCCTCTTCGGGTGGTGTGCATATCGTGCAGATGCTGAATGTGTTTGAAGGCTGGGACATGAAGTCCCTGGGGCACAATAGTGCGGCCTATATTCACCGGCTGACGGAAACCATGAAATATGCCTATGCGGACCGGTCGAAATATCTGGGTGACCCGGATTACTTCGATGTACCGGTCAGCGCGCTGACCAGCAAGGGCTATGCGGATACCATCAGGGGCAAGATCAACCTCGATCGCGCTACCCCGTCAACCGAAATTGCCCCGGCGCAAAGCCTGCCGGAAGAAAGCAACGACACCACGCATTTCTCGGTGATGGACAAGGCGGGCAACATGGTCGCCAACACCTACACGCTGAACTTCACCTATGGCAACGGCCATTCCGTGCCTGGGGCCGGGTTCCTGCTGAATAACGAGATGGATGACTTCTCCGCCAAGCCGGGCGTGCCAAACGCCTTTGGCCTTCTGGGCGGTGAAGCCAATTCGATCGAGCCGGGCAAACGGCCCCTGAGCTCCATGACGCCAACCTTCGTGTTCAAGGACGGCGAGCCCTTTATGGCAACTGGCAGCCCAGGTGGATCGACCATCATCACGGTTGTGCTGCAGGTGGTTATGAATGTGATGGAGTTTGACATGAATGTGCAGACCGCCGTGAATGTGCCGCGTATTCACCACCAATGGTATCCTGATCGCCTCTACCTGGAGCCGGGTCATTCCATCGACACCCGACGCCTTCTGGGGCAGATGGGTCATCAGGTGAGGACTGGTGCGTCGGAAGCCTGGGATAGCGTCCTGGGATCTGCCCAATCGCTGACACGTACATCAGGCGGCCTGATCATGGGCGCGGCGGACCCGCGCCGCCCTGGCTCCTACGCTGCCGGCTTCTAGGCTGAAATGCCTCCAGAGCAAAAGCAAAGGCCACCGGAATTCCGGTGGCCTTTTTGTTTTGGACTGCTGTTGATGCTTACTCTGCCTGGGCAGGGGCCTCGCTCTTCGGCTTGCCCTGGAATATGCGTTTGATAGCCATCCAGAGGCGACGGAACATGGCACCGATATCCAGCCCGATAGTGAACAGGGCAGGGACCATCAGAAGCGTCACGAAGAAGGCAATCAGGACGCCGCCCGCGAGGGCAACAACCACTGGCTTGAGGAAGGCTGCCTGGATCGACTGCTCCAGCATCATTGGCACCAGGCCAACGAAGGTGGTGACAGACGTCAGGAGAATCGGACGGAAGCGGGCGACACCAGCTTCCACGATCGCCTCAGCAGGCTTCATGCCTCGCTCACGCAGCTTGTTGCAGTAATCCATCAGGACAAGGTTGTCGTTGATTACAACCCCAGCCGCGGCTGCAATGCCAAAATAACTGAAGATACCCAGCGTAATGTCTGCGGTCAGGTGCCCCAGGAAAGCACCCACAATCGCGTATGGAATGGCGATCATGATCGCAACCGGTTGCCAGTAACTTTTGAAGGCTACCGCCAGCATCATATACATGATGAAGAAAGCCATGCCGTATAGTTTGGCGATCTCGATCAGGAACCTCTGCTGGCCTTGCGCCTGGCCGATAGGCTCGCGGTTCACGCCGGGATACTTCTTCTCCCAGGATGGGAAGAAGTTCTTCTCAAGGTCTTTCATGATGTCATCACGAACGCTTTCCTTGAGATCGGCGCTGACACGGGCTGCACGGCTCATGTTCCAGCGGTTGATCGCTGTAATGCCAGGAGCATATTCAAGGTCAGCGATTGCAAGCAGCGGCACTTCCTTGCCGTCAGCCGTCCGAACCCGGAAGTCTTTCAGGCTTTCGATCGTGCGGCGGCTTTCCCGTGGGTAGCGAACCATCACTTTGACGTCCTGGCCTTCACGCGGGATGCGCTGGGCTTCAACGCCATAGTAGGCCTGGCGAACCTGTGTCGATACATCCGCGAGCGTCAGGCCGAGCTTTTCAGCGCCGGGTTTCAGCTCAAGGCGGATTTCCTCGGACGCGCCGGAGAGGTTGTTCCGGACGTCATAGAGGGCGTCGTAGGTACGCAGCTGGGCTTCAAGATCGTCAACCGCATCCCGCAGGATGTCCAGGTCAGGGTGACGAACAGAGAGCTCAAACCCTGGGCTGTTGTCGCCGTCCTGATATTCCACGGAAACTGACTTGGCATCAGGTACATCGCCCATCAGTTCACGAAGGCGAATAGCTGCTTCCTTGGTTGTCATCTCCCGTTTTTCTGGTGGCGCCAGTTTCACAATAGCCAGAACGCTGTCACGGCGAGATCGGGTATACCAGTTTTCGATCAGATGGCCTTGCCCGTCGCTAAGCTGTTCAACCTCTTCCACCAAGGCCTTTTCGGCACTCTGAAGTTGCGCGAGGATTTCCAGTGCGCGGTTGTACGACGCGCCTTCCGGCATGGTCACATTGACCCTGATCTCGTCGCTATCAAATTCTGGATCCCAGCCTTGCTTGACATAGCCAAGGCTGTTGAGCGCAAAGCCGACGATCAGGACAAAGATGAAGATCGAGAAAGTCAGATAGCGCCGGTTTACAGCCCATTCGCCAATGCCGCGATAATGGCGTTGGGCGAAATTGGTGATGCCACCGGAAATCTTTTTCTGGAAGCGGCCGAAACGACCCAAATTGGTGCGGGGTTTCAGGTGAGACAAGTGAGCTGGCAGGATCAGCAGTGATTCAACCAGCGAGAAGGCCAGCGCGGTCACCACAACCCAGGTAATGTGCCGCGTGAATTCAGCGGTGTTGCCACCGACAGCAACCCACGGCAGGAAAGCGATGATGGTGGTCAACACGGCGAAGATCACCGGTTTGGCCACAAGCTGTGTGCCGAATACAGAAGCGGTTATACCGCCCCCAGTTTTCTGGCTCTCGGAGTGAATGCTTTCACCCACAACGATCGCATCGTCAACCACAATCCCCAATACCAAGAGGAAGGCAAAGGTTGACAGCATGTTGATGGAAACACCAAGTGCTGGCAGGAATATGAATGCACCCGCATAGGCCGTGGCGATACCAATGGATACCCAGAAGGCCACAATGGGCCGCAGGGTCAGCATCAGCACAATCAGAACGAGGATCAGGCCCCAGAAGGCAGAGCCCCCGATGGTTTCCATCCGCCCCTGGAAGGCTTCGTTATTGTCGGTCCAGAGCGTCAGCTTCGCGCCGGTTGGCAGGCTTTCCGTGCGGGCTTCGATCCATTCATTGACCGACTTGGAAGCCGTAACAATGTCCATGGTTTCCGTGGTCATTACCTGCAGAAGTACAGCAGGTTCACCGTTCAGAGTTGCCAGGATTTCATTGTCTTCGAAACCGTCAACCACGGTCGCCACGTCACCAACACGAATGGTGCCACCATCATTGGTCTGGCGAACAATGATGGATGCGAAGTCATGCTTGTTGTCGGCCATGTTCCGCGTGGTGATATTGAACTCACCGGAATTGGTGCGGACTGTACCACTGGAGGAGTTCAGTGAAGTGTTGCGGATCGCTGCTGCAACTTGCGCAAAGCTCAGGTTGTAGCGGCGAAGCTGCTCTTCGCTCACCTCGATCGAAACTTCTTCATTGCGCACGCCGAACAGTTCAACAAGGTTCACGGCATCCAGCTGTGCTGCTTCACGGCGCAGCTTTTCGGCCAGTCGCTTCAGTTCGCGCTCGCCAAGATCACCGTGCACCGCGATGCGGATATATTCATCCCTGTTAACCCACTGCTGAACCCGTGGGGGTTCAATGTCACGTGGGAAACTGGAGATGGAATCGACCCGGATTTTCACGTCGTTCATGAACTGGGTGAAGTCCACATTCTCTTCCGCGAGAATATAGATGCCGCCGAAACCTTCCCGGGAAGTTGAGCGTACCCACTGGATGTTATCCAGGTCACGCACCGATTCCTCGACCCGTGCGACGATCTGTTCCTCAATCTCAACGGGGCTGGCGCCAGGCCAGGCCACTTCGATCTGTAGGCCAGGGAAACGGATGGTCGGGAACATTTCCCGTTCCATCGAGAAATAGCCAACGATACCGGCCAAGAAGATACCGATCATCAGCAGGTTGGCAGCAACCGAATTGCGTGCCCACCATTCAATAAGCTTATTCATGCTGGCCCCCTTAACGCGATGCGTTGTCTAGGTTCTGTGCGCTGCGCTCGATAGCCTGAACGGCCATGCCTTCATACGCGGCGCGGACAGGCGACGTGACAACCTTATCGCCAGGCGCTACGCCTGCCGATACAAAAACGCGATCCACAGACGTCGACAGTACGTCGACGGTCTTGATTTCGAGCTTGTTGTCCTTGATCACATACACCTTGTCATCACTTCGCAGAGCGTCGCGAGGCATTACCAGGGCATCCTGTGGCACAACACCTTTGATCTCGGCGTTGACAAACAGGCCAACAGCCATGGGCATGCCTTTTTCGTCTACTGACATACCATAGGGGTCAACCACTTCGGCGACGGCATACATCAGACGGGTCTGTTGATCCACCGAAGCATGGGTCCGAACAATGCGGCCAGTCCACGTATGAGCTTCACCGCCCATTGTTACACTGAACGTTACAACAGGGGCATTGTCGCCCGTTGCGACGAAGCCAAGCGGCAGGTCCAGTTCTGTCAGTTGACCATCGGTCAAGGGCAGGCGAACTTCCACTTTGTCTGTTGCGAACACGCGGCCCAATTGGGTGCCGACATTGACGAATTGGCCAACACCAACCTTGCGTTCCAGAACACGGCCAGCAAAAGGCACCTTGATCTGGGTCCGGTCCAAATTCAGTTTGGCTTTTTCAAGGTCAGCTTCAGCCGCACGCAGTTTTGCCTGGGCTTCTGCAACCTGTGGCTGGTTCAGGGCAAGCGGTGTTGGTTGGCCGTCTTTCACCCAGTCCTGCCACTGCTTTTTCTTGATGCGCGCATCAGCAAGCTCTTGCTCAAGCCGCACGCGGGCTTCAGCAACCCGGGCTTCCGCGCTCGTCACCGCCAGGCGGTAATCTGCATCATCAATCTGGATAAGGGTGTCGCCTGCACTGAAGCCTGCGCCTTCAGCAAACGACTCTGAAATCGAAATGATGCGCCCGGACACCTGCGGGGTCAGATCGACCTCCGTTTTCGGGCGGACCTCGCCCTGTGTGCGCACAGACAAGGCAACGCGCTCAGCGCGTACTTCATCAACGTGCAGCGAAACAGGTCGCGGCGCTTCTTCTTTCTTTTCCGGGGCGTCTTTGGCTGCAGCAAGCACCATAACAGATACAAAGGCAGCCGCCAGCACCATTCCAGGTGCGGCAATCTTAAGAATCTTCCTCACGTCATCCTCGCGTTTTTCTGTGTGGCTTACGCCACTTGTCGTTTTATACGGCTTATGCCGCTTATTTTTTGTGGCTTAAGCCACTTCTTCTATGGTTCCCCATATATACTATGACAATATAGTTTGTCACGGGCTTAATTTTAAGGGGATCGTCAAAAAATGGGCGAACCTTATGCGACCTTTCGCCGTCTTTAGCATATGATTACAATGCGTTAAGCTTTCGGTGATGCGCATATTTCAGGATTGGGGGATAGATGCTGAAGTCCAGCACATGTTTTGAAGTCACGGGTTTGACCAAAATCTACGGGAAGGGTCCGCCCAGGTGCGGGCGCTCCGCGGAGTCGATGTGACCATTCGAGACGGTGAAGTGATCGTCCTTCTGGGTCCATCAGGAAGTGGCAAGTCGACCCTTCTGAATATTCTTGGCGGGCTGGACACCCCAACAGATGGCCATGTCTTTTATCATGGGCGCGATCTGACAACCATGACCGACCGGGACCTCACCAGTTACCGCCGCGACAATGTCGGTTTCGTGTTCCAGAATTACAATCTGATGCCGGGCTTGACGGCGGAGGAAAATGTGGAGCTGGTGACCGAGATCGCGTCAAACCCGCTGAAGGCCGCTGACGCCCTTCATCTTGTTGGGCTTGGTGAACGGCTACGGCATTTCCCAAGTGAACTTTCAGGCGGGGAACAGCAGCGGGTGGCCATTGCCCGCGCTATTGCCAAGCGCCCAGGCGTCCTGTTTTGTGATGAGCCCACGGGCGCCCTCGATTCCACCACCAGCCTCAAGGTCCTGAACGCCCTCAACAGGGTGGTCGACGAATTGGGAACCACCATGCTTATGGTTACCCACCACCAGGGGATTGCGCCGCTCGCGCACCGGGTGCTGCATTTCAAGGACGGCAGCATCGACCGCGAAGTCATCAACGAGGTGCAGGCCAGGCCGGAGGACATTCATTTATGATCCGAAGCCGCCTCATCCGCCTGTTCCAGCCTCTGAACCGCAAGCTCCTGCGTGACATCAACCTGATGTGGGGGCAGGTGTTGGCGGTCAGCCTGGTGCTGGGATGTGGGGTGGCGATCTATGTCATGATGAATGGCACGCTGACGTCTCTCAAGGACACGCTGGCGGCATACTATAGCCGCTATGACATGGCAGACGTGTGGGCGCCGGCGCGCCGTGCGCCGCAACAGGAACTGGAACATCTGAAAAATATTCCCGGTGTGAGGCTGGCTGAGGGGCGCATTTCGGTGGGCGGCATTCTGGATATGCCGCTCGAAGCCGAACCCGTTCGTGCCAAGATCGTCTCTCTGCCGGATGGCCGGATGCCGCGGATCAACGCGCTCTACCTGAAGGATGGAACATTGCCTGAACGCGGGTCCGAGCAGGTGGTGATCGCCGATGATTTCGCCGAAGCCCACAAGCTGCAGGTGGGCGACGAGGTGAAAGCCACGCTTTACGGGGTCAGGCGCACGCTCAAGATTTCCGGTATCGCGCTGGCACCTGAGTTCATCTATTCCATCGCGCCTGGCGAGATGATCCCCAATGCCCGGCGCTATGCCATCATGTGGATGGGCTATGAGGCGCTCGGGCATGCTTACAATATGGACGGCGCCTTCAACGAAGCTGTCTTCCTTCTGGACCGCAGTGCCAGCGTTCCCGAAGTGCTGTCCCGAATTGACGTTGTGCTGGACCCCTATGGCGGTGTTGGCGCCTACCACCGGGATGACCAGCTGTCGGATGAATTCCTGCAAAGCGAGTTTACCCAGCTTGATACCCTTGGCGGTCTGCTGCCCCCCATCTTCCTTGGTGTCGCGGCTTTCCTGTTGAATATGGTTGTGACCCGAATTGTCGAGCAGGAGCGCGAACAGATCGGGCTGATGAAGGCCTTCGGGTACCGACCATCTTCCATCGTCTGGCACTATCTGCGGTTTGCCGGGATCATCGTTCTGATCGGTGTGCTGGGCGGTTGGCTGGCGGGCTACCGGATGGGCGGCGGGATGGCCAATATCTACAAGGACTTTTACAAGTTCCCGATCCTGATTTTTGACCCAGGGATGGGTATTTATCTGCGCGCTGCGGTTTTCGCGGTTGCCGCAGGCGTGCTCGGGGTTTTGCTCGCAGTCCGGAAAACCATTTCCCTGCGGCCAGCAGTTGCCATGGCCCCGCCGGCACCAACGGACTACAGCAGGCTTGGGCAGTTTGCCTCTAAGGCCCGCTGGATGGACCAGGGGCTCAGGATGATCGTGCGGCACATTGCCCGTTGGCCGGGTCGGTCGGCCCTTACCTGTTTGGGGGTTGCCATGGGCATGGCCATCATGATCGGCGCCCAAAGTGGACAGGACGCTGTCAACCTCATGATCGCCACCCAGTTTGAGCTCGTCAGCCGGCAGGACCTGACGGTGGCTTTCACTGAAAAGCAGGATCCGGTGATCGTCCATGAACTGATGGCCCTCAACGGTGTGATCGCTGCGGAACCTTTTCTGGCGGCTCCCGCCACCATCCGGTTTGGTCACCGGTCTCGCCACCAAGGGGTTACGGGCGTGGTCCAGAACGCCAACCTGAATGTGCTGATCAACCAGCATGACCAGGCGATCAACCCTGCACCCCAGGGGGTAACGCTTTCAGAAAGCCTTGCGACGGCGCTTGAGGCAAAGCCCGGCGACCTGGTGACCGTTGAATTCAAGGATGGCCTCAGGAAGACCGAGCGCCTGCCGGTCATGAAAGTGGTGCCCACCTATCTTGGGACGCCGGCCTATATGGATATCAACGACATGTCGACGCTGCTGCGGGAAGGGGGCCGGGTTACAGGTGCCTACCTGATGGTGGATACAAAGGAAGTCGATCGCATCTACGGTCTGCTCAAGGACATGCCCACGGTGGCGGCTGTATCGACGAACCAGTCGTCGCGCAAAGCCATGACAGACACCATGGATGAAACCATGGGCACCATGACCTTTTTCAATTCGCTGTTTGCCAGCCTGATTGCCATCGGCGTTGTCTTTTCAGGCGCGCGCATTTCCTTCTACGAACGCCAGCGTGAGATCGCCAGCCTGCGGGTGCTTGGCTTTACCGTGGCGGAAGTGAATGCGGTTCTGCTGGGTGAACTGGCCGTGCTGACCTTCCTGGCGCTGCCGCTCGGGGCCTTTCTTGGTTACCAGCTGGCGCTGTTTATCCACGCCAACATGAGCAGCGAACTGTTTCGCGTCCCGACAACAGTGTCCAACTGGTCTTTCGCTTATGCGACGACCGTGATTATTCTGGCAGCGGTCGTATCCGCTGCTGTGATTGCAAGGCAGGTCGCCAAGCTTAACCTGGTTATGGCCCTGAAAACGCGCGAATGATGAAACAGCGCGAACAGAGAGGAAATTAGTATGGCTGCACCGCGTGCACGTACAATCATGTTTGGCGCCATGGGGACGTTCGTTCTGGCGTTTCTGGTTTTCGCCTTCAAGCCGGAACCCCTGCATGTGGATGCCGGGGCCGCCATGCGCGGGCCCATGCAGATTTCGATCATCGATGATGGCCGCACACGGGTGAAGGAACTGTATGTGGTCTCCGCGCCGATCGCAGGCCGGGTGCTGAGGCTCGAGCCCGAAGTAGGCGACCGGGTCACCGCTGGGGAGACGCTGTTGGCAACCATGCTGCCGTCGGGTCCAGCCTTTCTGGATGAACGCCGCCAGAAGGAAGCGGAAGCTGCAGTAGAGGCCGCGCGCGCTGCCCTCGAGCTGGCGCAGGCCAGCGTGGCGAAAGCTGAAGCCGAGGTGGATTACGCACAGGCGGAAATCACGCGTACCGAATCCCTCGTGGCCAGCAACACGGCAAGCCCTGCAGCCCTCGACCGGGCCAAACTTGCGTTCCGGACCGCGGCTGCGCAGCTTGATACCGCCAAGTCCAGTGTAAGGATGCGAAGGGCCGATGTCGCTGTCGCCGAGGCGGCTTTGATTGGGCCGGACCAGACAGATGGCGCCGGTGGCGGCGTTGTGCAGATCAAGGCACCGATCAGTGGGGCTGTGCTGACGCTGTCTCATGAAAGCGAAGGCGTTGTGGCAGTGGGGACACCGCTCCTTGAGCTTGGCGATCCCCAGGATATTGAAATTGTTGCAGACTTCCTGTCCCACCAGGCGGTACAGGTGAAACCGGGTGCCCATGTGCTTGTTGAAGGCTGGGGCGGCGAGCCGCTTTCGGGCCACGTGCGCCTTGTAGAACCCAAGGGATTTACCAAATTCTCCGCGCTCGGGATCGAGGAGCAGCGGGTTAATATCATCATCGACTTCGATGATGCGTCAAGGGAGCAGCTCGGGCAACTGGGTCACGGTTTCCGGGTCGAGCCACGCATCATTCTCTGGGAAGGCCAGGATGTCTTGCAAGTGCCGACAAGCGCCCTGTTCCGCAAAGGGGATAGCTGGGCCGTATTCAGCATCGTCGATGATACGGCAGTGTTGGGGGCGGTGAAAGTGGGGCGCATGAACGACCGCGAAGCTGAAATCCTGGATGGGCTGGCTGAAGGAACAACTGTCATCCTCCATCCATCTGACACGCTTGAGGACGGCATGTCCGTCCGTATTCGCGTTCAATAACAGTCGGTTACCTGTTTGAGGTTCATCGGTGATGCATCGTCCGTCAATTGACCTGCAGTAACCATTGTCATTGCAATTTTCTGCCCTGAACCTATGATTTCCTATGAATCAGTTGTGGGGATTCGCAGTGGGAACGAGTTTTCAAGGAAAAAGGGGCCAGAGCTTGGACGCAGACCAGGGTGTTTCGCGGTCAGCCGACCTTCCAGCAGTCATGGACCTGTTGACTGAGGGCGTTATCGTGCGCCGCGGCGAAAAGATACTGTTTGTCAACGAAGCCTTGCGTCGCCTTATGGCCTTTGAGGGCCCGAAGGAGGACATGCTGAGTGAGCCAATGAAGCATTGGCTTCACCCTGAAGACTATGAGCGGATCGAAGAATATTATGCCAACCGCATCGGCGATGGTGACGCGCCCGATAGCTACGAAGCAAGGGTGTTGCGGGCTGATGGTGAAGTCCGCTGGTGCTCGTTCCGGGCCACCCAGATTATCTGGGAAGGCAAGCCCGCCGTTACGGCATCATTGACCGATATCACCGATCGGCGCGAGACCGAACAGGCCTACGCCCAGTCTGAGCGCAAATTCCGCAACATCTTCAACCTGACGCCGGAAGTGATGATCATCTCCAGCCTTGTGGACGGCAAGATCATGGATGTGAACCCCGCCTTCCTGAATGTGTTCGGCCGCCGCCGTGACGACGTGATCGGCAAGACATCGGCTGATCTGGATATCTGGGCGGATACCACCCTCCTTGGGCGCTTCGTTGAAGAGCTGAAGATGAACGCCTCCATGACGGATGTGCCGACCACGGTTCGGACGCGCGGCAACCTCATTCGCCACTTCCGGCTGTTTGCACAGAAAATCGAACGCGATGAAGAGCCGATGCTCCTGATGATCGGTCGGGACGTGACCGAAGACCTGACGCAGGCGCAGGAACTGCAGCGCAGCAAGGACACGGCCGAACTGGCGAACCGGGCCAAATCTGAGTTCCTGGCGAACATGAGCCACGAACTCAGGACGCCGCTCAATGCCATCCTAGGGTTCGCGGAAATCATCAAGGAAGAGATGATCGGCCCCTTGGGGACGCCTCGCTACGCAGAATATGCTCGCGATATCCACGAAAGCGGCACGCACCTTCTGTCCATCATCAATGACATTCTTGACCTTTCGAAAGTGGAAGCCGGCCGGCTGGAGGCTTACCTGAGCTGGGTGGACCCGCTTGAGAATCTCGAGATGTGCATCAACCTCGTGCAGCAGCGTGCACGCGAGGCTGGGCTCACGCTGAAGCATGCCTTCGAAGATGACATTCTTCTGGAAGCAGATGACCGGCTGATCAAACAGATCGCGCTGAACCTGTTGTCGAATGCCATCAAATTCACCGAGCCCGGTGGCAGTGTCTTGATGAAGCTTGAAAAAACCGCCACCGGCGGCCTGTGCCTGAGCGTTGAAGACACTGGTATCGGCATGACGGCGGAAGAAATCAAGATCGCGAAGCGCCCGTTTGGGCAGGTGGACAGCAGCCTCAGCAGGCGTCACGAAGGCTCTGGCCTTGGCCTGCCGCTGATCTCCGCCTTCGCTGAAAAGCTGAGTGCCACCATGACCATCGACAGCCAGCCGGGTGTTGGCACTCGCGTCTCTATCGTGTTCCCGCCGTTCAAAGTGCGTTCGAAAGAAGATCAGGACGACTAGGGTTCGAGGCCATGCGCACTAAAAAAGCCGGCCCCAAAGGCCGGCTTTTGTGTATCTGGTTCGGGGCTTATTCGCCTTTTTCCCGCTCCACGGCGCGCCAGCCGATATCGCGGCGGCAGAAGCCACCCGGCCAGTTTACCGTATCGACAGCCGCATAGGCAGTCTTTTGTGCTTCGGTCACAGTTGCACCAAGTGCCGTCACGTTCAGCACCCGGCCGCCGTTTGCCACCAGGATGCCTTCTTCAAGCCTGGTGCCGGCATGGAATACAGTGGCGCCGGTTTTCCGTTCCGCCGCCTTGATGCCGCTGATCTCGTCGCCCTTCTGGTAACTGCCCGGGTAGCCTTTGGTAGCCATAACAACCGTCAGCGCCACCTCGTCGCGCCATTCAGCGGTGCAGCCATCCAGTTCGCCTTTGGCGCTGGCAAGCAGCAGCGGCACGAAATCGCTGGTCATGCGGGACATCAGCACCTGGCATTCCGGGTCGCCAAAGCGCACGTTATATTCGATCAGTTTCGGGCCGTCTGAGGTAATCATCAGGCCCGCAAAGAACACGCCCCGGAACGGGTGGCCCATGTCGGCCATGGCCTTGACGGTTGGCTCGATAATCTCGGCCATTACCCGGTCGCACATGGCGTCTGACATAACAGGGGCCGGGCTGTATGCGCCCATGCCGCCGGTGTTGGGGCCTGTGTCGCCTTCGCCCACGGCCTTGTGGTCCTGCGCGGTCGCAAGCGCCAGTGTGTTCTTGCCGTCGCACAGCACGAAGAAGCTGGCTTCCTCGCCCGTCAGGAATTCTTCCACCACAACCTCAGCGCCCGCGTCGCCAAAGGCGCCGCCGAAGATATCGTCGATGGCAGCAGAAGCTTCCTCAACGGTCTGCGCCAGGATCACACCCTTGCCGGCGGCGAGGCCGTCAGCCTTGACCACAATCGGCGCGCCTTGCTCTGCCACATAGGCCTTGGCTTCAGCCGCTGTCTTGAAGCGGCCGTATGCGGCGGTTGGGATATCATATTTGGCACAGACATCCTTGGTGAAGCCTTTGGAGCCTTCAAGTTGCGCCGCACCCGCGGTGGGGCCGAACGCCAGGATGTCTGCTTCCGTCAGCGCATCCACAAGGCCTGCCACCAGCGGGTCTTCGGGGCCAACCACGACAAAATCGATCGCCATCTCGCGGCAGAAACTGATCACGGCTTCAAAGTCAGTTGCTTTAAGGTCCACGCAGGCTGCAACGTCAGCGATGCCGCCATTGCCGGGCGCACAATAGAGCGTATCCACCATGGGGCTCTGGGCAATTTTCCAGCAAAGGGCATGTTCGCGGCCACCTGAGCCGATGACGAGAATGTTCATTTTTTATCCAGTCACATGATGGTTGCTTGAAGGCTGCCCCCTTGTATCATAGGTTCCTGAGCACTCAAGCCTGAACTGGGATAAATCCCCCGGGTGCGACAAAAAACAAGGGAGCAACGCGGCAATGTCGAATGACGACACGCCAGCAGGCGCAGGGTCCGGCGCCCGCAATGTCTTTGAATACAGTGTCTCGGAACTCTCGGGCGCCTTGAAGCGTTCGGTCGAGGACCAGTTCGGCTATGTCCGCGTGCGCGCGGAACTGTCGGGCGTCAAGCGCCCGGCTTCCGGGCATCTGTATTTCGCCCTGAAGGACGACAAGGCTGTGCTGGACGGTGTGTGCTGGCGCGGTGTGGCCGGGCGGTTCGCCTTCAAACCAGAAGACGGCCTTGAGGTGATATGTACTGGCAAACTGACCACATACCCGGCGCGATCGAAATACCAGATGGTGGTCGAGCATATGGAACCGGCAGGCGCCGGGGCCCTGATGGCGCTTCTGGAAGAACGCAAGAAGAAGCTGGCGGCAGAGGGCCTGTTCGATCCCACGCGCAAGAAACCGATTCCCTATCTGCCGCAGGTGATCGGGGTTGTCACATCTCCCACGGGCGCCGTAATCCGCGATATTTTGCACCGCCTGAATGACCGTTTCCCACGCCATGTGCTGGTGTGGCCGGTTTTGGTGCAAGGCGAGGGTGCAGCCGACCAGGTAGCAAGCGCCATCAAGGGCTTCAATGCCATCGACGGCACGCGCGGCATTCCAAGGCCGGACCTGTTGATTGTGGCGCGGGGTGGCGGCTCGATCGAGGACCTTTGGTCCTTCAACGAGGAAGCTGTGGTGCGCGCAGCGGCAGAAAGCGACATTCCGCTGATATCGGCCGTGGGGCACGAAACCGACACCACATTGATCGATTATGCGTCTGACCTCAGGGCACCCACCCCGACGGGGGCTGCTGAAAAAGCAGTGCCTGTGCGCGAAGACCTGCGCTTCACGGTTGCGGACCTGGGCCGCCGGCTCGCTGGGCTGAAGGTATCGATGCTTCGGGACCGGGAAGAACGCCTGCGCGGCCTTGCCCGGGGGCTGCCAAGCCCGCGGGACATATTGGGGCTGGCGCAGCAGCGTTTCGATGACCTGTCGGACCGCCTGCCGCGCGGCTTGGTGGCCGCCGTGCAGCAGAAATCCATCCAGCTGAACCGGCTGGTTGGCGGGCTGAGTGCCGGGCGCCTGAAGCAACTGGTGAGCTTCCGCGGCAAGGAGCTGGCGAGCACATCCCAGCGCCTGACGCCCGCTTATTCACGGAAGCTGGAGGACCTGAGCGCGCGCCTGGCGGCCAGTGGCCGGATGCTTGATAGCCTGAGTTATGAGCGCGTGCTTGAACGCGGTTTCGCGCTGGTGGAAGACGCGGGCGGCACGCCGGTCTCGAAAGCCGCGACCTTGTCGGCAGGAGATCAGGTGACCGTACGCTTCGCCGATGGCACCACCGACATGCAGGTATTGGGGGGCGATAGCCCGAAGCCGGTTGCCAAGCCCAAGCCCGCGCCCAAGAAATCACCGAAGGCGAAACCACCCGGCGGTGACGACCGCCAGGGATCGTTACTTTAAAATCAGGCGCAGATGCCAAACTTTTGCCGTCTTCACGGGGGAAACAGAGTCTCATGATCAAGATTGTCCAGATATGTGGTGTGATCCTTCTTTTGACGGTGCTGACGCCTCTGGTGCATGCGGTTGACCTGAAGGGACAATTGGTGCAAGGCGGCCTTGTGTGGGGAACGCTTTCGCCCGGCAGTGAAATGAGCCTGAACGGTGAACCCGTCAAAGTTGGCCCCAAAGGCAACTTTGTCTTTGGGTTTGGCCGAGATGAAGGCCCGACCGCTTCGCTGGTGATCCTGCACCGTGACGGCAAGCGCGAAGAGCGGGCGCTGCAGATCGGCAAGCGCGAGTTCAGCATCGAACGGGTTGACGGCTTGCCGCCTAAAACCGTAACGCCGCCGCCAGAGTGGCGTGAGCGGCGCAAAGTTGAAACCGCCAAGGTGCGGGAATCGCGCAGCCATCTGGCTGATAATCTACATTGGTCTCGTGGGTTCATTCGCCCGGCGGAAGGTCGGTTTTCCGGTTTCTATGGCAGCCAGCGAATCCTGAACGGCAAGCCCAGAAGCCCGCACTATGGCCTGGATATCGCCGGCCCGACGGGAACCCCGATCCATGCCCCGGCCGGCGGGATCGTGCGGCTTGCGGTGCCTGATTTCCTGCTGGAAGGCGGTATCGTGATCATCGACCATGGCTACGGGGTTACATCCACCCTGTTTCATATGAACAGCGTCGATGTTAAAGAAGGCACGTGGGTCCACCAGGGTGACCTGATCGGGACCATTGGTGCCACCGGGCGCGCAAGCGGCCCTCACGTGGACTGGCGAGTAAACTGGAAAGACGTGCGGCTTGATCCGCAGCTTCTGATTAATGACAGTATCGAGGAATAAAAAATGAAAAAAACAATTGGCGGCCTTGCGCTACTGCTGACAGCAACAACTGGCGCGACCGCGCAGGAAGAATCGAGCCTGTCGATCGACGGCTATGTCGGTGTGTTGAGCGACTACCGCGACCGTGGGCTGAGCCTGTCGGATAAAGACCCTGTTATTGTGGCCTCCCTTGGCGCCTTTCACGACAGCGGCTTCTACGGTGGCTTCGTGGGCGGCATCCTGGGTGACGGCTTCGCAGGCGAAACCAAAGCCGAGTTTTATGCCGGCTACCAGATGGATACAGGCACCTATATCTATGACTTCTCGGCTGAGGTCGACAGCTTCCATGGCGATGGCAACAGCCGGTTTTTCCCGGAATTCAAAGCCAGCATGTCGCGGGATTTTGGCTTGGCCTTCATCCGGGGCGGCATTTCCTATGCGCCTGACGGACGCTGGAGCGACCCGGACCGGGACAGCGTTTATCTCTATTCCGACCTTGAAGTGCCGATCCCCTCGATTCCGGAACTTACCCTCATTGGTCGCCTTGGCTACGACATGCGGCAGGACCGGTCCAACGTGTGGGACTGGGGTATTGGCGTCAGCGCCTTCATCGAGAATGTCGAACTGAGCGTGATGTATGAAGACAGTGGTCGCGAGCACAACATCGGCGAAGGCGCAGTCGTGTTTGGTGCCCGCTTTTATTTCTAGAGGGTTCGCCTAACTGGCGGCTTTGGTACGGACACTTGCGAGTGTCCGTGAGGCCGGGAAGCGCATGGTCACTGTTGTGCCCACGTCCTTCTCGGATGCGATATCCAGCTCACCGCCATGCAGTTCCATCAGGCTTTTCACAAGCGGCAAACCAAGGCCCGTCCCTTCGTGGCTGCGGGTCATGGTGGACCCGGCCTGGCCGAAGGGCGTGAGGGCAATCACGATCTCGTCCGGCGTCATGCCGATTCCATTGTCCTGGACGGCCACATACAGGCGATTGTTGCCATCGACGCCAGCACGCATGTCGATGTGTCCCCCATGGTCCGTGAACTTGGTGGCGTTGCTCAAGACGTTCAGCAATACCTGTTTGAACAGGCGCCGGTCGCCGTGGAGGATGGGAATATCCGCTGGGACATGGGTTTCGAGATTGATGCCTTTGGCCGTAACACGCGGGGTCATCAGCTTCGAAATATCGTCCAGCAGAGCAGCGATATCGATCGGCTGCTCCTTGAGGACCAGCCGACCCGATTCCACTTTCGACAGGTCCAGGATATCGTTGATGATATCCAGCAACAGTTTGCCGCTGTCATTGATGTGGCCGACATATTCTTCATATTGCGGCGCGCCCAATTTGCCGAACACTTTATGTTCCATCATCTCAGAGAAGCCGAGGATGGCGTTCAGGGGCGTCCTCAATTCGTGGCTCATGTTGGCCAGGAATTCGGATTTGGCCTGGTTGGCGGCTTCCGCCTGCTGCATGCTGCGCTTGAGCGCCCGGTTATGGCGTTGCTGCATCACCAGGACGGTAACAGCCGCAATGGCCACCAAGAGTGTCAGGGTGATCACCAGTCGGGTGTAGGCCTCTTCTGCCTCAGCAAGCGCGGCTTCCGCCTTCTGTTTCGCAAGCATGGTCTCAAGGCTGGATCGCAGGTCGGTGATGCTGCTTTGGAACTGCTTGAACTGGCTGTCCAGCAATAACCGGCGAGCCTTGTTCAAAAGTTCAAAGGCTTCATCATATTTGCCTTCCGCCTGCAGGATATATGCGGTGGTAAGCATGTCCTGGCCACTTGGGCCGTCACGCGTGTAGTCCGGGTGATCCCGGTAATAGTCCTGCACAATCTTTTGGTACGACCTGGCGGTATCTGCATCCCCGAGGCGGGCGTAGCTGATGGCCAGAAGATCATAGAAGGAAATGTCGAAGCCCGGGTCGCTGGAATAGGAGTCGAGCGCCTCTTTGGCCAGGTTGATGCTTTCCTGGTAGTTTTCCTCGTCATAGGCAATCCAGGCCAGGCCAAACAGGACATAATAATGCCCGGCGTCCCTGCCGGTTTGCTCGATGACTTTCTCAAGCCCCTTGTAATATTGTTTCGCCAGCTGATTTTCCTTCAGGTTATTCAGCGACGAGGCAAGGTTGAACAGCGCGCTTTCCCGGTCAAAGGCGATGCCTTCTTTTTCGGCAACATCAAGCGCATTGCTGTAGTTCTCGATAATGGCGTCGATTTCATCAACGCCGGTATAGGTATAGGCCAGTACCAGATAGGCCAATAGCCGCATGCGGTTGCCGCGCGGCGTGTCCGGCAGTGTTTGGGCAGCCTGGGACATGGTCGACAGGCCCTCGAGGAAGTTGCCGAGCTCTGGCCCCAGGATGGCAAGCGTTGCATCGGCAAAGAAGACGCCCAAGTCATCATCAATCGATTTCGCATAGTCGCGGGTTTCAATGATCAGGTCGCGGGCCTCATAAAGTTCCCCCTGGAGCGATAGATATGTGGCTTGCGCCAGGTCGCCATAAATCTTGAGTTCCGTGTCGTGCAGGTCAGTGGCCAGCGCCCTCGCGTCACGGGCTGCAGCCTCAAGGCCTGTGGGCTCTGCGATGTCCATATAGTGGAAGATCAACTCCTTGAGGATCTCAGCCCGGTCGTGTGGGGTCTGCTCTTTTTCAAGCCGGGTTTTGAGAAGCGCGATATGCAGGTGGGCGTCCGCCGATTTGGCGGCGACGATCCTGGGCAGCAGGGTCTCGGCACGGGCGCGCGCCTCGTCGCTCAACTTGCTGGTGGCGTGGGCCACCGCGGCGAGCATAAATGCGCTGGCAAACGCCGCGAGCCAAAGGCACAGGCGTTTACCAAAAGTGGATTTAAAGAAGAATTCTTTCATCCAGCACCAATTTCCCACAATCCCCGGTATCCCTATGTACCTTCATACACCCAAAAAAGGAAATTGAAGGTTAACGGCGGCGCAACAAATAGGGCATCAGGCCGCCACATGGCGCCAGGCGGCGAGGGCGGGTTCCACCCTTTCCATGATGGCAGTCCTCAGGCCCGGCGTGCTGGCAACAATATGATCGTGCAGCGGTCGCTTGCGGTTGAACAAGAGGCTTCGGCCGGTGCCCGTTGTCAGTTGCCCGCCAGCTTCCTCGAGGATCAGGTCCGCGGCAGCCACGTCCCAGTCGTTCTTGGGTCTCAAGGTCACGCAACAGTCAAACTGTCCATCCGCTATCTGGCAAATCCTCAGTGCGATCGAATTGGCCTGTTCCGTGTGCATGGTCTTGGGCCAGGGTTCTGGCCAGATTTTTTCGGATTTGAAAGCGCATGGATCGCCCATCATGCGGGCAGCGGTCAGGTCAGACTGGCCGCTCACGCTAATATTCAGGCCGTTTTTGGTGGCGCCACGCCCTTGTTCCGCGAAATAGAAGGCATCCTTCACCGGCGCATAAAAGGCCGCCAGGATGGGTTTCTGGTCCTGCACCAGAGCAACGGAAATGCCCCAGTCGTCACCGTTCCTGAGGAAGGCCCGGGTGCCGTCTATGGGGTCCACGACCCACAGGCGGCCGCACCGAAGCCGTTCAGGGTGATCCTCGGTTTCTTCTGAAAGCCAGCCATAGCCCGTGCGGTTCTGCATCAAGGTGGTGCGCAGGAATTCATCCACGGCCATGTCGGCCTCGGAGACCGGGTTGTTGGGGGACTTGTCCCAGGCATGACAATCGCGCGAGAAATAGGACAGGGCGATGCGGCCAGCTTCTTCGGTCACAGACCGGATAAGCTTGGCATCGTCCGCGCGGTCCCACGGACAGGTATCTTCATCAAATGGTTCGCTACTCGTGCTCACGCTCTGTCTCGGCTTGGCCTTGGCCTGGTTTATCCCGCCCCCGCGACGGTCATTCCTTCCACCCGAAGGGTCGGCGCATTGATGCCGTAACGGAATGACAAGTCCGATGCTGGCACAAGATGCCTGAACATTTCCTTAAGGTTGCCAGCGATGGTGAATTCGCTGACGGGTTCCGCAAGCTCGCCATTCCGGATGCGGAAGCCCGCAGCCCCCCGGCTATAATCGCCTGTCACACCGTTCACGCCCATGCCGATCAGCTCAGTCACATAGACACCGTCCTTGATGTCAGCGATCAGCTCGGCGGGGCTCAACTCGCCAGGCGTCATATAGAGGTTGCTGGTCGAAATGCCGGGCGCCGACGACGTGCCGCGGCTGGCGTGGCCGGTCACTTCAAGGCCCAACTGGCGCGCAGTGGCGGAATTCAGCATCCATGTTTGCAGGATGCCGTCCTCAATGATGGCGCATTTAGCCACCCGCACGCCTTCACCGTCAAACATGCGGGACGACAGCCCGCGCACCTTCAGCGGATCATCGATGATACTGATGCCGGGGGCGAAGATCTGTTCGCCCATCTTGTCCTGCAGGAAGCTGCTTTTCCGCGCGATGGCGCTGCCGTTGACGGCGCCCGCCAGATGATTGACGAAGGATTTGGAAAAGCGCGGGTCGTAGACCACCGGCATCTGGCCGCTGGCCATCTTGGCCGCGCCCAGGCGCTTGACCGCGCGTTCGCCCGCTTCGGTGCCCACCCAGGACGCGCTCTCAAGGTCTGCGAAATGGCGGGCGCTTGTGAATTCATAGTCGCGCTCCATGCCGGTGCCTTCGCCCGCAACGGCAGACGAGGAGATGGAGAAGCTTGAGCCTTGATAGTGGCCGGAAAAGCCGTGGCTTGTAACCAGCGAGATAGCCCAGCTGCTGGCACTTGCGCCGGCGCCTGATGAATTGGTGACGCCTTCGACCGCGCGGGTTGCGTCTTCCGCTTCGCGGGCGAGTTCGGTCAGCTGTTCGGCGGACACGTCAGTTGTGTCGAAAAGGTCCAGTTCGGCCAGTGGGCCTGTGTGCAGCCTGTCTTCGGGCGCGAGGCCGCAATATTCGTCTTCTGGCACCGCCTTGGCCATGGTCACCGTGCGGTCAACCAACGCCTTCAGGCTGGCCGGGCGACGGTCGCTTGTGGATACCATCGCCTGCTGTTTGCCGATCATCACACGGAGGCCAATGTCCTCGCCTTCAGACCCGTCCACATCCTCCAGCTTGCCTTCGCGCCAGGACACGCTCTTCGACCGGGCGTCTACCGCGACGGCGTCGGCAGCGTCCGCGCCGGCCTTCATCGCGCTTGAGACAAGGTCCTGAAGCAGATTGAGGGTTGTGTCGGTCATGAAATGTCCTTGGGAAAAGTAGTCAAATTGATTGCCGACACTAAGCCATAGAAAGCCTTGGCGTTCAATGCTGTTTTGGCTTGTTTTCAGCCTCGCTGGGTGGAAACCCTTACTTCAGGTGCTTGCCGAAAAACGCCAGGGTGCGCGACCAGGCCAGTTCGGCGGCTTCGGCGTCATATCTTGGCGTGGTGTCATTGTGGAAGCCGTGGTTGGCGCCTGCGTACATGTGCATTTCATATGATTTGCCGTTTGCCTTCAGCGCCGCTTCATAATCGGGCCAGCCGGCGTTCACGCGCGTGTCCAGTTCCCCAAGGTGAATGAGGAGCGGCGCGCGGATGTTCGGCACGGCGTCTGCGGGCACACCGCCGCCATAGAAGGGTACGGCTGCTTTCAGGCTTGGCACTTCCGCCGCCAACCGGTTCGATACACTGCCGCCGAAGCAGAAGCCCACGCAGCCCACGCTCCCTGTGCAGTTGGGGTGCTTCTGAAGGTAGGCAACGGCGGCTTTGAAATCCTCGACCATCTCGTCACGGTTGCGCTCCCGCTGCATGGTGCGGCCGTCATCGTCATTGCCGGGATAACCGCCAAGGGGGTAAAGCGCATCGGGCGCGAAGGCGACATAGCCCGCAACCGCGAGCCGCCGGGCCACATCGCGGATATAGGGGTTCAGCCCCCGGTTTTCATGGATTACCACCACGCCAGGGCGGGGATTGGTGTCGCAGGCGTCGCTGGGGCGCACCAGATAGCCCATCATATCACCCGCGCCCATGGGGGAGCGGTAAGGCACATCCTCGCCCACAATGCGGGGGTCGTCCGGCTTTACCTGTTCCGCCAGCGCATAGTTGGGCAGCAGGCTGTCTGCCAGTGCCGCCACGGTCAGGCCGCCGACGGCCAGGCGGCCAAGGCGCGCCATGAAGGTGCGGCGGTCGATAAAGCCGTGGGCATATTTGTCGTAGAGGTCCAGCGCTGCTTGCGGCGGCGTGGCGTGGATGTCAGCCATGAAAGTCTCCCCTTGGTCTTCCCCGTTCATCCTTGACGCGGGGTAGCATATCATAAAACTCCCGGGTGCGTTACGGTGTCGCGCAGGGCTTTAGATCAGCTGAAAAGCTGGAAAAACCCCGGAAAATGGCGTATGACCCGCGCAAATTGGTCCCCACGTGGCTGGGGCACAAGCGTGAGTGAAGGTGATGACGGAACAGATGAATTTGAAAACAGCTACAGGCCGCCGGTCTGAACTGTTGATGCCTGCGGGCAACCTGGAAAAGCTGAAGGCAGCCGTGCTTTATGGCGCCGACGCGGTTTACCTGGGCACGCCGGACATGAGCCTCCGCACAAAATCGGCCTTCTCGCTTGAGGATGTGGTCGAGGGCGTGAAGTTCGCACATGCCCACGGCAAGCGCGTTTACCTGACGCTCAACCTGTTTTCGCACAACAAGGACATTACCAAGCTACCGCAGTATCTGGAGACAGTCAGGAAGGTACAGCCCGACGGCCTGATCGTGGCCGACCCCGGCGTGTTCATGTTCGTGAAGGAAATGGCGCCAGAGCTTGAACTCCATATCTCCACGCAGGCGAATGTGTGTTCGTGGCAGTCGGTCAAATTCTGGGAAAACCTGGGCGCGGGGCTGGTGGTGCTGGGCCGCGAGGTGTCGTTCGAGGAACTGAAGGAAATCCGCGAAAAATGCCCGGACATCAAGCTTGAGGCATTCGTTCACGGCAGCATGTGCATGACCTATTCAGGCCGCTGCATGCTATCGAACTTCATGGCGGAACGCGGCGCCAACCAGGGCGCGTGCGCGAACAGCTGCCGCTGGAAATACAAGGTGCATATGCGCCTCAAGGACGGTACCGTGAAGGAACTGCCGCTCAGTGAAGAAAACCTTGAGCTGTTCGAATTCCTGATCGAGGAAGAATACCGCCCGGGCGACCTGCTGCCGATCGAAGAAGACCAGCGCGGCACCTACATTCTGAACAGCAAAGACCTGTGCATCATGCCAAAGCTGAATGACCTTTTGTCGATCGGCGTCGACAGCCTGAAGGTCGAAGGGCGCGGCAAGAGCCCCTACTATGTGGCCATGGTGGCGCGGGCCTACCGGATGGCGATCGACGCCTGGTACGAAGATCCGGAAGGCTGGTCAGCCGATCCTTATATGAAGGAACTCAATACCGTGCCGTCGCGCGGTTATACGCTGGCGTTCCATGACGGCCGGCTGACGAACTATGCCCACGGCTTTGAGGATACATACACGCTGGCGGACCATGAATATGCAGGCCTTGTGGAAGACGTGACAGATGACGCTTTCATCGTGCGCGTGAAAAACAAGCTGGTGGCGGGGGACGTGGTCGAATTTGTGCCACCCAGCGCGCGAGAGCCCATGCTACTGCGGATCTACGAATATGAAAATGCCGCGAATGGCAAGGTCACAGAAGAAGTGCACGCCGGTAACACGCCGCTTGTTCGCCTGCCTTTCAGCCTGTTTGACCAGGAAACGGCTGACCGGTTGAAGGCTGATTTCCCGCCGATGACGATCCTCAGGAAAGAAAAGGCCCTGACGGAAGACCAGTGGGCGAGGTTGAAGCTGGACGCCGAGGCGAGAGCGCTGGAGCAGGGCCGGGGCAATGCGGCAGTTTACGAACAGAAGCGCGGGGCGCTGCAGGATGCGCTCGATGAGCGCCGGTCGGAACTGCGCCTGCGTACCCCGCGGCGCGGCACCGAAGGCTGCTGCGGCAAGGGCTGCAACGGCTGCCTTGTGTTCTGGCACGATGATAAATACGCCAAGGCACGCGACATTCTAGCGAAGAAGAAGCAGGGCGAGATGCTGGCCCGCAAGCTGACAGACGAAGATATCGCAGCACTGGAGGCGGAGCAGGAAACCGCCAGCCAAGGTGCCGGGCAGCCAGCTGCCTAGCGGCTATCGAGGGTCGTGATCCTGCTGAACTGACTGTCTTGCGCCTGATAGCCATAGCCTTCGAGTTCGGCGAAAAGCGTTTCAGCTTCTCTGTCGCGACCCAGTAGATGGAGTGCTGCGGCCAGACTATTCTTGGTGTCCAGCGCCACGGTAGCTTTGGACTTCTGAACCATGCCCACCAGGCTGGCCCACTGCGCCTTTGCGCTGTCCATATCGCCCTTGTTGGCCAGCAGCTGGCCATAAAAGAGCTTGGCATCGGCAAAGTGCTCAAGGGCACCATCTGACTGCAGATAGCTCTCAGCCTCAGCGTCCAGAGATGCTGTGAGCGAAGCCATATGCATGAGCGCCGCATCCTCGCGGCCATCAGCCATCATCAGCTCTGCTTCCAATGTGTCGACAAGATAGCGGGTAAGCTTGCGCAGTGTGCGGGTGTTGTCCCGGGCAAGTGCTTCCGTGATTTGGACCTTGGCAATCTCATGGGCCTGGCGTGCTTCATCCAGCAGGTTCAGCTGCATCGCCGCGTGCGCCAGCATATAGTATGACTGGGCCGAGTTCGCCAGCCAGAGGGTATTGACGGGGTCCTTGATCACCAGCCGGTCAAAGCCGTCAGCGGCTTCGGCGTATAGGTCAAAGGCTTTGGTCAGTTCGCCCCGCGCGGCCGCAACCTTGGCCAGGTTCTGCTTGGAAATCATCATGCGGCGGAAGGTGCGGAAGTTGTCCGGCTCCAGGGCTGTCAGGTCATCAAAGATGGCCATCCGGGCTTCGAAGGCACCCTGCGCGGCGTCAAGGTCGCCCGCCTTGAGGTAGGTATGACCGGCATAGTGGTAGGCACTTCCGAGGTCGATTTTCAATTCTTTGCTGTCGGGTTGGGCGTCAACGGCTTCCTTATATAGCGCAATGCTGTCTATGTGGAGCGGAATGGCTTCTTCCACCTGGCCAAGGGGGCCACCCAGAAGGCGTGCAAGGCTCATTTTGGAATCAGCCAGCTTTTCAGTCCACAAAGCAGGTCTGCCGAAAGCCAGTTCGTGGAAAGGGTTAAGGCTTCCGGTATCCGTGTGGATCCATTCATTTATCTCAAGGCGCTCGCGGTAATCGCGTTCCGCATCTTCAAAGCGGCCCTGCCTGAGGGCAAGATAGCCCGTGAAGAACAGGTTGTTCTGCAGCCGGAAGTTGGCCTCCGCCGAACGGGGATGTTCCTCTTTGAAGCGCCGCGAAATTTTCATGACCTCGTCGAAAACCTTGCGCGCTTCTTCGCTTCTGCCCTTGCGGTCCAGGTTTTGCCCGAACCGCAACAGGGTGCCGGTATAGTGAAACAGCTGGGAAGGGGAAATCGTACTGAGGTCACGATTTTCAAAGCTTGCCAGTACCTGTTGATTGACGGTGTCTAGGGCCTCGAGGTTGCCATGCTCCAGCAGCCGCTCATACATGGTTGTCATCATATAGTGCAGCAGCTCTTCATTGTGTTTGAGCTGGTCCTGGGCTTCCTGTTGCCTGAGAAGCGCCAGGTCGCGGGCGACGCTGGCTGTTTCGCGGGCCTTGGAGGCCTCATAAGTCAGGGTGCCCATCACAGACATCCCGATCACCGAGGCTGCAGCCACCGCAATCATGGTACGTTGGCGGCGCTGTTGGTCGCGGCGCACAAGATCATTCAGGCCGACGCCGATCATGCCGGCGACAACCTTGAGAAGCCCCATTTGCTTGCCGTCACCTTCGTCCCGGAAATCGGCAGCAAGGCCTTCCGCCGACAGCCCGCCGCGGCGGCCATCGGATGTGAAGCTGTGCAACAGTGCCTCGGGGAAGCACTCCTCCGCCGGATCATCCGCGAAGGGCACGCCGTCCAGGATCATGCACAGGACCCGGCCGTCGCCGTGGGTCTTTTTGAATTCGATGATTTCCCTGTTTACCAGTTTCGACTTCGCGGCCCTTGGGGAGCACAATACGATCAGAAACTCGGAAGCCCGGAGCGCTTCAAACAGCCTGTCTGTCAGCCGGTGCGCGGCCGGCAGCTCATCCCGGTCGCGAAAGATGGGCGCGAGGCGTGCCGGAATCAGGCCGAAGTCGGTCCTGCGGCCCACCAGGTTTGAAGGCACACGGTATGATTCCAGCGACTTCAGGAGCCATTCGGCCCAGGCTTTGTCAGCATGGCTATAGCTGATGAAAGCCTTGTACCTGAATTCTGTTAATGACATCGCACCCCCATACTCGTGCTTCATTAAAGGCCAATCGGCAAATCGAATAAAAACAACCACTACGGCCATTTCAGGGCCAAGCACCGCTATTGTTGTCAGATTGAAGCGTGTGCCTCAATTCAGGATTGCACATAAAATGGCCGGTATTCGGCCCTGCGGAGGTTTCGTTGTCCGTTTACCTAAAGTTTTACCTTTCTTTCTGCGGCTTTTCAGGAAATGCCGGAAAGGGTGCCTCAAGATAATCTATTGGTGTGTAAAAAACGGTATAAGACCGTCTGGCGAGCTTGAAGGGTTGAGGTGCCACCCCCAAATAAGAATCTAGGAGATACTATGACAGTTTATCTGCTGGTTCTGGTTGGGGTGATCTGGGGTGCAATCGTCTTTCTCGTGCTCCGGTATATTCACGCTAAGATCAAGCGCTTCCGCTGGGCTAGCAGCCTTATGGTCCTTCTTGCCCTTCTTGGTCTTGCGCCGCTTGGAGATGAGCTCTGGCGTTTAGCCACCTTGAAGGATCATTGTGATGGTAATGCGGGGTGGTTGTACCTCAATCCGGTTAGAGCGGACACGCTTGTAGTCGATACTTCCCCATCCAATGTCTGGCAGGTTCTGATGTCGCCCAAGGTTCGTCAATTGGATTTTGTTGACGCCAGGCCTCGGCCCGGTTCCGTGTTTGACCGTTTTCTGGTCTATGGCCCGAACCATCCGCACCAGACTTGCACCCGAAAGACTGTGTATGAGGATACACAGGGCAAAGGTGGGCCCCTATATTGGGGGCAGTGGTATCTGGATAGGGCAGCGATCTGTGCCATTAAGGTCGAGACCAGTCACCGTCCGGCATATCGTTTGAAGGTTATACACACGCCCGCGTGGTGGCTGAGTAGCTTCTCTGAAGCCGAACGTTTTCACACGGACAGTAGGCTTCAGCTTATTGACGAGAAATCAGGTCGTGTCCTGTCAGAGTATCGAGATGTCAGTGTGTCCGCCGGATTTATCTCAAGATACATTCGGGGGTGGGGCGGATCCCGCTATGCCTGCAATGAACAGCCATTTGCTGGCGAGATGTTTTGGGCATCGAACAAACTGGGCATCGTTAAGTTTCTCGACAAGGCGCTCTTGCCGGTCGCGGACTAGGGGTTATTTCTTCCAGATTTTCGGGTTCTCGCCGGGAATGCCCAGGCTCTCCCAGATGGCGTCGACCTTGTTGACTACCTTGTCTTCCATATAGATTTCCGTGCCCCATTCGCGGTGGGTTTCGTTGCCTACCTTGTTGGTGGCGTCCATCCCCAGCTTGCCGCCAAGCCCGCTTTCGGGGCTGGCGAAATCAAGATAGTCGATCGGCGTGTTCTCCACCGTCACGATATCGCGTACCGGGTCCATGCGGGTACTGATCGCCCACATCACGTCCTTCCAGTCGCGCGCGTCGATATCGTCGTCAACCACGATCACGAATTTGGTGTAAACGAACTGCCGAAGGAAGGACCACACGCCCTGCATCACGCGCTTGGCGTGGCCGGCGTATGCCTTTTTGATGCTCACGACCGCAATCCTGTAACTGCAGCCCTCGAGCGGGAGCCAGAAATCTGTGATTTCCGGGAACTGTTGCTGCAGAAGCGGAATGAACACTTCATTGAGCGCTTCGCCCAGAATGGCGGGCTCATCCGGCGGCCTGCCCGTGTATGTCGACAGGTAAATCGGCTGTTTCCGCATGGTGATGGCGGTGATAGTGAAAACCGGGAATTTCTCGACTGAGTTATAATAGCCCGTGTGGTCGCCGTACGGGCCTTCGTCGCGGTAATCATCCAGGCTGACATAGCCTTCAAGCACGATCTCGGCGGTCGCGGGCACCTGCAGCGGCACGGTCTTGCAGTCCACCAGCGGTACTTTCTTGCCCCTGAGGAGCCCAGCGAACTGATATTCCGAAAGCGTATCCGGCACTGGTGTGACGGCCGCTAGGATCGTGCCCGGGTCAGCGCCGATCACCACGGCGGCGGGCACGGGCTCTCGCTTCTGGTCCTTCCAGCGCTGATACTGCTGCGCACCGCCCCGGTGCTTCAGCCAGCGCATCAGGGTCTGGTTCTTGCCCAGTTTCTGCATCCGGTAGATGCCAAGATTGTAATTATCTTCGGCTTTGTCCGATGGGCCTTTGGTAACCACCAGCGGCCAAGTGATCAGCGGTGCGGGCTCGCCCGGCCAGCATGTCTGGATCGGCAGCTTGTCGAGGTCGATGTTGTCGCCGGTCAGTACCACTTCCTGCACCGGCGCTTTCTTCACGCGCTTCGGCTTCATCGACAGCACCTGCTTCGCCAGCGGCAGCAGGCCAATTGCGTCCTTGATGCCGCGCGGCGGTTCAGGTTGGCGCAGGAAAGCGAGTGTTTCACCGACTTCCCGAAGCTCATGCGGCTCGCGGTTCATGCCCCAGGCCACGCGCTCGACGGTGCCGAACAGGTTCACCAGAACCGGCATGTCGGCTTTTTCACCGCGTTCGTTCAGTACGTTTTCAAATAGTAGCGCTGGCCCGCCCGCATGCAGCACGCGTGTCTGGATCTCCGTCATCTCCAGTTCGGTGGAGACGGGTTCCGTCACGCGCACAAGGCGTCCCTCAGCCTCAAGCCTGTCGATGAATTCTCTAAGCGAATCATAAGCCATACAACGGCTTATAGCGAAGCCGCGCGACAGGCGCTATGGTGTTTTTATTGTTTGACCAATTTGACGCACGCAAGACGTATGCGAGGGGGCGGTATGATGGGCGAGGGCGATTTTCCCGAAGTTGAAAAAATGGAAAAGGCGGTGGAGAGGGTTCTGATGCCCAAATGGTTCCAGCGGCTGGCAGCCGTGTGCGCGATTGCAGTGCCTGTCGTGATCCCAGTGACCATGTTCGAGCTTGAGGCCCGGTCATCAAAACAGGACCGGACCGAAAGCGTTGCTTTCGAGATATCATCTGACGCCATGAACGGTGTGGCGACCATGCGCGATATCGTGATGGTGCTGGAGGATATCATTCGGCTCCATGAAGCGGGCCTTGGTGACCAGGTCGAGCCCGCGGGCTTTGTTGAGCGCTTCATCAAGCTGCGCGACGAAAGCCGCCTGAAAATCACGCGTACAGGGGCTGAGATCAATTCCCACCTGCTTAGGTTTCACGACAAGGTCGATGATCAGGTATTGAAGGACTTCGCCGCGGATGCGCGCCTGTCGGTCAACCGCTATGTCGAGCCCTTCAGCAATTGCCTCAACAGGATGCTGCCTGTGGTACTGGCGGGCAAAAACCCGAAGGAAGATTTTGATGGGTGCCAGTTGGCAACCCTCGCGGACGGTTTTCTGGCGGCTTCCCTTGCTGTGAGCCAGGAATCCGTCTCAATCGGACTACATGGGCACTATGACCGGGCCAAACTGATGGACGCCAAGCCAGAAGGCATGCCACCCGCTTGACCGTGCAGGCTCGTCATTCGGCGGCGGCCGTTGCTTCCAGGGGCTTGGTTTCTTCAAACGGCGTCGTTTCGTCCCGCATCAGGGGCCACAGAAGCTGGGCGCCCGCGCTCATCGGCGCCAGGTTTTCGACACCAAATTCTTCAGGGTACGTTCGGGTGATCTTGGCAGTGCCAAACAGCACGTCCCAGAAGAACAGAAGGTTACCAAAATTGCCCTTGTAGTTGGTCGCCGGATCGGCTGAAAATTTACCGTGGTGGGCGAAATGCGTCGATGGCGTGCTGATGGTGCGTTCCACCACCCACATCACGGGCGACAGCCATTTGATGGCGTATAGCTTCTTGTCCCAGCACACGTTTGAATGCGCACCATAGATCACCAACAGTTTGAAGATGATATAGACCGCATAGATGTGACCCAGCCCCAGGTAGATCAACGCGCCTGCGAACCACAGTGACGGCATGAATGCGTAATAGAGGATATTGTTCCGGTAGACGATGCGGATGCTCATATATTCCGCATTATGATGCGACCGGTGCAGGCCATAGAGCCACGGGAAGGTGTGCGAGGCCCGGTGCCACCAATATTGCATCAAATCGTCAAACACCAGGAACAGCAAAACGCCCGCCCAGACGGGGGCATCCGCCAGCGCGCCGGCGGTATTTGGCGCAATCCAGCCGCTGACATAGGTGGAGGCTATCAGCACAGCAGGCTGTGTAGCGGCCAGCAGGAAAATGCCACTGATGATCTCAACCCATTTGTCTTCAGGTTTTTCGCTGGCCTGCGAAAAGAACGCCGAACGCAGGGCTTCAGCCCCAGCGAAGGCGAAAAAGATTCCAAAAAGAATAAGCCCGTATGGCATGTGGTACTTCCCTTCCGATGTGGCTAGTGCCTTTCCACTGAGGTGCACAATAGCCATTATCCTTGGCCGAGAATGTTAAATAGTTTACATTCCTGGCATGAGCTTCGTTTTCAATTTTGGCATTCCGGGGTTGATGGAGGTGCTGCCCGAACACACGCGGGCGCGCTTTGATGCCGTGGGCAGCCTCAAGCGTTACCGCGACAAGCAGCATATCCAGAGCCGGGGGGACCAAACCGCTGGCTTTTCGGTTATCAAATCGGGGTCCGTTGTTTTTGGTAAAAGCGACAGGGAAGGCCGCTTTATCACCACGGCCGTGCTGGAAGCCGGCCAATGCTACGGCGAATTCACCGTCTTCGGCGGTTTGCCGCGCACCCATGACGGCTATGCCGAAGGCGAGACAGTGATCAGTCACCTATCAAAGGCCCAGTTCGATCAGCTTCTCTTGGATGAACCCACGCTGGCGGGGCCGATCATTTCACTGCTCACCGTAAGGCTCCATCATATGCTGGAGTGGGTTGATGATCTCAGGCGCTATCCGCTCAAATACCGGTTGGGCAAGACGCTTCTGTTGATGATGCGGGGCACGGAGGATGGTCTGATCGCCGCAACACAAAGCGATCTCGCGGATCTGATGGGCGTCAGCCGGGTGGCTGTTGCGCAGGTGTTGGCACACTATAAGGCCAAGGGTTTTGTGGGAACCGAATACGGCGCCGTGAGGGTGCTGGACAGGAGCGGCCTCAAGGCCTGGCTTCAGGGCTTTGAAACCGTTGACCCGGTCGTGTCCGCAACGCCCCTGTTCACTGACGCCGCGCTTTAGTTTGCGGTGAAGATCCGGCTTGGCGCAACGCCACCGACATAATAGGCCAGTTCTGCGGGCTCGCTGATGTCAAACAGCAGGAAGTCCGCCTTTTTGCCTACTTCAAGCGTGCCAAGCTCGCCGTCAAGGCCCAATGCGCGGGCACCGTTGATTGTGATGCCCTGCAGGGCTTCTTCTGGCGTCAGGCCAAAAAGCGTGCAGCCCATATGCAGCATCAGTTGAAGTGATAGAACGGGCGAGCTGCCGGGGTTGGCGTCGGTCGCGAGCGCCATACGAACACCTGCCTTTCGCATCATCTCAACCGGTGGGCGTTTGGTCTCCTGCAGGACATAAAAGGCGCCGGGCAGCAGCACAGCAACGGTGCCAGCCTCAGCCATCGCGCGCACGCTTTCCGCGCTCGCATATTCGAGATGGTCTGCAGACAAGGCCTGATAGTTGGCTGCCAGTGCCCCACCTGACAGGTCAGATAGCTGGTCTGCATGCAGCTTCACGCGAATGCCGTGCGCTTTGGCCGCGTCAAACACGCGTGCAGTCTGGTCTGGCGAAAAGGCAATCCCTTCGCAGAAGGCGTCCACCGCGTCGGCAAGACCCTTCTTGGCAACGGCCGGGATCATCACATCGCACACATGGTTGATATAGCCGTCTTTATCGTTCTTGAACTCAGGCGGCAGCGCATGGGCGCCCAGAAAGGTGGTGTGCACGCGCAATCCAACTTCCTTTGCAGCGGCCTTCGCTGCCAGCAGCATCTTGATCTCGTCCTCGAGTGTCAGGCCATACCCGGATTTGATTTCTAAGGTGGTGACGCCGTCTGCGGCCAGTCGTCTCAGGCGCTTCACTGCAGAGGCGGTCAGGTCGTCCACGCTTGCGGCGCGGGTGTTTGTGACAGTCGACAGGATACCGCCGCCCCGACGCGCGATCTCTTCATAGGATACCCCGTTCAGGCGTTCCTCGAACTCGCGCGCCCGGTTGCGGCCATACACAATATGGGTGTGGCAATCCACGAACCCCGGGAAAGCCCACATGCCGTCGCCGCTGATTTCCTCATCAGCGGATGCACCAGCGGGCATGTCTTCCAAGGTACCCACATAGGCGAGTCGTCCATCCTTGACACCAATCGCCCCATTCATGATGGCGCCATAAGCCACGCCGCCTTCAGTCATGGTGGCGATATTCACATTGCGCAACAGCGTGTCAAACATGGGCTTTCCCTCGTTAATCCTCTCCCTGTCTTTTCGCTTATCACAAGTAGCTGTTGACAGAAAGCATCACCTGTATGAACTTGTATATACAAGTTGGAGAGGGCAATGCAAAAACATTATTTTTCCGAAGGTCTGGTGGGCAAGGACTGGCTCACAGGTATCTGCCTGACCGTGGCGCCGGACGGCATGATCACGTCGCTTGAGAGCGGTGTGAAGGCCCCCGCGGGCGCACCCGTGCATGGTCCTGTGCTCCCAGCCATGCCCAACCTCCATAGCCACGCCTTCCAGCGCGCCTTCGCGGGCCTTGCCGAATTCCGCGAAGCCGGCGCGTCCGATTTCTGGAGCTGGCGGAACGCCATGTATCATTTCGCCCGCCACATGACGCCCGAAGCGGTAGAGGTGATCACCAGTGCGCTTTATGTCGAGATGCTGAAGGCCGGCTATTCAGCCGTTGGCGAGTTTCACTATCTCCATAACGCGCACGAGGACCAGTCACTGGTGATGTCTGAGGCGGCCCTGAAGGCGGCGAACAGAAGCGGCATTGCACTGACGCACCTGCCGGTTCTCTATCAGGCGTCGGACTTTGGCGGGGAGCCGCCGCTTCCCGGGCAGGCGCCATTTATCCACACCACCGATGATTTCACGCGGCTTCTGAAGGTATTGAAGCCGCGCTTTGATGGCCGCCACAAATTGGGGCTGACCTTCCATAGCCTGCGCGCTGTACCGGAGGAAAGTTTCGCGCCCGCGATTGACGCCGTCGAGACGCTGGATATGAAGGCACCGATCCACATCCATATCGCGGAGCAGACCCGCGAGGTGAATGCCTGTGTTGACTGGGTGGGCAAGCGCCCGGTTGAATGGCTGCTGGATACCCAGAATGTGGACGAACGCTGGTGCCTGGTGCACGCCACCCATGTGGTGGAAGCTGAGTGGCGCGGCATTGCAGAGCGAGGCTGCGTGGTCGGCCTGTGCCCCACCACGGAAGCCAACCTGGGTGACGGCATCTTCCCGGCCCATGAATTCGTGAACGCTGGTGGCCGCTTCGGCGTCGGGTCCGACAGCCACATCAGCATCGATGCGCGCGAGGAACTCCGCCTTCTGGAGTATGGCCAGCGGCTGGCGCGGCAGGCCCGCACGGTTTTGACCGGCGCGGAAGGCGGCCATACGGGTGAGTATCTGTGGCGGCAGGCGGCTTTAGGCGGCGCGCAGGCGCTGGCCCAGCCCATCGGTGAGATAGCAGTGGGCAAGCGAGCTGACCTGATCGTGCTTGACGCCAAGGCCCCGATGTTTGCGGGCGCGGCTTATAGCCAGATGGTCGATGCCTTCATCTTCTCCGGCCAGCCGAACCCCATCACTGACGTGATGGTGGCGGGCGACTGGGTGATCCGGGGCGGCAGGCACGCGCAGGAAGAGGAAATCTTCGGCCGCTACAATGAGACCGTGGGCCGTATCGCCCGCCTGATGGAAGGGGAGGGCGCATGATCCCGGTCCCCAGATACGAGCAGGTCAAGCGCCACATCATGGATGCCATTGAAGGCGGTAGCTATGACGCTGGCGACAAGCTGCCAAGCGAGAATGAGCTTGTGCGCGAATTGAACGTATCCCGCATGACGGTCAATCGCGCGCTTCGGGAGCTGACAGAAGAAGGCCATATCGTCCGCCGCGCAGGCATGGGCAGTTTCGTGGCTGACCGCCGCATGCGCGGCCATGCGGCTGATATTCTGTCGATCCGCGATGAGCTCGCGGCGCGCGGCGAAGTGTGGAGCGCCGACGTGATTGCGCTCAAGGAAACCACAGTGTCCAAACAAGTTTCCGAAGAGATGAACTGTGCGGTGGGTGCCAGGGCTTTTTACCTCCTTGTCGCGCACAAGGGCGACGGCACGCCGATTGAGCTTGAGGAGCGATGGGTGAACCCCGAGATCGCGCCCGAGCTGTTGGCCCAGGACTTCACGGCGACTACGCCGACGGATTATCTGCTCGCGGTAGCACCGCTGTTGCGGGCAGAGCATGTGGTGCGGGCGGTTGCACCCAAGAACAAAGAACAAAGGCTGCTTGAAATTGAAGCAGGTATCCCCTGCCTTGAAATCAGCCGCCGGACATGGACCGGGGAACGGGTCGCCAGCTACGCGCGGCTTCTTTATCCCGGTGACCGCTATGAACTGACGGCGCGTTTCTCCCCCGTGGGTGCGCCGGCAACCCAATAATATTCAAGAATATCCGTTCAAAAGAAGGGACAAGACCATGAAAAACCGCCCCGATATCCATGCGCCGCACGGCGCTGAGCTGACATGTAAAAGCTGGGCCACTGAAGCGCCCATGCGCATGCTGATGAACAACCTGGACCCAATGGTGGCCGAAAACCCCGAAGAGCTTGTGGTCTACGGCGGCATCGGCAAGGCGGCGCGGAACTGGGAATGCTATGAAGCGATTGTCGCCACCCTGCGCGGCATGGAAGAAGACGAAACGCTTCTCGTGCAATCGGGCAAGCCCGTTGGCGTGTTCAAAACCCACACGGACGCGCCGCGCGTCCTGATCGCCAACTCGAACCTGGTGCCGCACTGGGCAACGTGGGAGCATTTTAACGAGCTCGATAAGAAGGGCCTGATGATGTATGGCCAGATGACAGCCGGTTCGTGGATCTACATTGGCAGTCAGGGCATTGTGCAGGGCACTTACGAGACGTTCGTTGAAATGGGCCGCCAGCACTTCGGTGGTGACCTTTCGGGCAAATGGATCCTGACAGCAGGCCTTGGCGGCATGGGCGGCGCGCAGCCGCTGGCGGCCACCATGGCGGGCGCAAGCTGTATGGCGATCGAATGCCAGGAAAGCCGTATCGATTACCGGCTGAAGACTGGCTATCTGGACACCCGCGCTGACACCGTCGAGGAAGCGCTGGAAATCATTGAGAAATCTCATGCGGGAGGCAAAGCAATCTCTGTTGGTGTGCTCGGCAACGCCGCAGAAATCCTTCCTGAGATGGTGAAAAAAGGCATCCGCCCCGACGCGCTGACGGACCAGACCTCGGCGCACGACCCGGTCAATGGCTACCTGCCGATTGGCTGGACGGTTGAAGAATGGTTCACCAAGCGCGAGACAGACCCGGCAGCTGTGGCCGCGGCATCGAAGCCGTCGATGGCGATCCATGTGAAGGCGATGCTTGAGTATCACGCCATGGGCGTGCCGACGGTGGATTACGGCAACAACATCCGCCAGGTGGCGTTCGACGAGGGCGTGAAGAACGCGTTCGATTTCCCGGGCTTTGTACCGGCTTATATCCGACCGCTTTTCTGTCAGGGCATTGGCCCATTCCGCTGGGCCGCGCTCAGTGGTGACCCGGAAGACATCTACAAGACGGACCAGAAGGTGAAGGAACTGATCCCGGACAACCCGCACCTGCATAACTGGCTGGACATGGCGCGTGAGCGCATCCAGTTTCAGGGCCTGCCGGCACGCATCTGCTGGGTCGGCCTAGGTGACCGGCACCGTTTGGCGCTGGCCTTCAACGAAATGGTCAAGAACGGCGAACTGAAGGCCCCTGTGGTGATTGGCCGCGACCATCTGGACAGCGGTTCTGTTGCGAGCCCGAACCGTGAAACCGAAGCCATGATGGACGGCTCGGACGCTGTATCCGATTGGCCGCTCCTGAACGCGCTTCTGAACACCGCGTCTGGCGCCACGTGGGTCAGCCTCCACCACGGCGGCGGTGTGGGCATGGGCTTCAGTCAGCACTCTGGCGTGGTGATCCTGTGCGACGGCACGGAAGCAGCTGCCAAGCGTGTGGGACGTGTGCTGTGGAATGACCCGGCGACGGGTGTGATGCGCCACGCAGACGCAGGCTATGAAATTGCGAAGAATTGTGCACGCGAGAAGGGCCTGAACCTTCCGATGCTCGACAAGTAGAGAGTGGGAACCAAGTGATGACAGTGCATAAAATGATCCGCAAGGCAGGCCATTTCAGCCTGCAGGACCTTCGGCATATCTATGAGAAGCCAACTGAGCTGACGCTGGATAAGTCAGACCAGGCGCGCATTGATGCCGCCCGGCAGACCGTGACGGACCTGATCGACCGCGGCGATACCGCTTACGGTATCAACACCGGTTTCGGCCTGATGGCCAACACACGCATCAAGGCGTCTGACGTTGAAAAGCTGCAGGAAAACCTGGTGCTTTCCCACGCCACCGGCACGGGCGAGCCGCTCAAAGACGGCGTGGTGCGGCTTGTGCTGGCGCTGAAGGCCACGTCGCTGGCGCAGGGCCATTCCGGCATTCGTGCGGAAGTGATCGACGCTATCCTGAAGCTTCTCAGTCATGGCGTTTACCCTGTGATCCCGGCGAAGGGGTCCGTGGGCGCATCGGGTGACCTGGCGCCGCTCGCGCACATGTCTGCCGCCCTGCTGGGGTACGGCGACGTGCGCCATGAAGGCAAGGTGATGGACGCCAAAAAGGGCCTTGAGATGATCGGCCTCAAACCGCTCAGGCTCGGCGCCAAGGAAGGCCTCGCGCTTCTGAACGGCACCCAGGTTTCGACGGCCCTGGCGATCTCTGGCCTGTTTGAGATCGAGAATGTCTTTGCCTCGGCCATGGTTGCGGGCGCGATGAGCGTCGATGCCATGAAGGGCTCAGACGTGCCGTTTGACCCCCGCATCCATGCGGTCAGGCGCCAGCAGGGCCAGATTGACACGGCTGCCATGTACCGAAGCCTGCTCGCTGGCAGCGACATCCGCCACAGCCACGAGGACTGTGAAAAGGTGCAGGACCCCTACAGCCTTCGCTGTCAGCCACAGGTGATGGGCGCGGCGCTGGGTGTGATGCGCCAGGCGGCAGAGACACTGCTGACCGAAGCCAATGCAGTGACCGACAATCCGCTGATTTTCCCCGACGAGGGGGATATCCTCTCTGGTGGCAACTTCCATGCGGAGCCGGTTGCCATGGCGGCGGATATGCTGGCGATTGCCGCGTGCGAGATTGCCTCGATTTCCGAGCGCCGTACCAGCCTGCTTGTAGACCCTAAGATGTCCGGCCTTCCTGCCTTCCTGGTGGAAGACGGCGGCCTGAATTCGGGCTTCATGATCGCGCAGGTCACCACCGCCGCGCTGGTGAGCGAAAACAAAACGCTGGCGCATCCCGCAAGCGTGGACAGCATCCCGACATCCGCGGGCCAGGAAGACCATGTATCCATGGCGACCTTCGCGGCCAGACGTTTGCATGACATCGCCTTCAATGCCGGCGCCGTGATTGCGGTTGAGCTTCTGGGTGCGGCACAGGGCATGGATTTCCATAAGCCGCTCAAGTCGTCCGAACCCCTTGAGGCGGTGCGTGGCCTGATCCGCGAGCGGGTGGATTTTTACGCGCAAGACCGCTATTTTGCCCCTGATATTGAAGCCGCACGGGAGTTGGTGGCCTCCGGTAGCCTGAACAGCTACGTGGAGACGCTTCTGCCATCGGCAAGCCTTGGGAGCCAGGCACTTTGACGCAAGTCTTTGACCTCACGAGGGGGCATAGCCCCCTCATCATATCCATGCCGCACAGTGGTGAGGAACTCGGTCCCTATGCAGGCCGCATGACAGCCGACGCGCTCAGGATCGCGGACACGGACTGGCACCTGCCACGGCTATACAGCTTTCTCTCGGATATGGATGCGACAGTCCTGCATGCGCACTATTCGCGTTATGTGATCGACCTCAACCGTGATCCGTCCGGCAAAAGCCTGTATCCGGGCCAGAATGTCACCGAGTTGTGCCCCACCACCACGTTTGATGAGTGCCCGGTATATCGGCCCGGCGAAGCGCCCCATGAGGCAGAACAGCGCGACCGTGTCGCCCACTATTGGAAGCCGTATCATAATGCGCTCGCGGCTGAGATTGAGCGCGTGCGCCATATCCACGGGTATGCGCTGTTGTGGGACGCTCATTCGATCCGCTCCCACGTGCCGCGTTTCTTCGGTGGCCAATTGCCGGACTTTAACCTGGGCACAAACGACGGCCTCTCCTGCAGCACGGATCTGGCCGAAGCCGTTTACGGTGTGGCGGTGCGGGCGGAGGGCTATAGCGCCGTGCTGAACGGCCGCTTTAAGGGCGGTTTCATCACCCGCAAATACGGCCAGCCCGACCACGGCGTGCATGCCATCCAGCTTGAGCTGTCGCAGATCACCTATATGGATGAAAGCTATCCCTTCAGCTACCTGCCTGAACAGGCGGATAAGGTGGCTGCGCCCATCAAGGCGATGCTTGAGGCGATGGTCGGCTGGAAGCCTAAGGCCTAGGGGCTAGATCCAGCGCCTGACTTTGGTTTTGTAGGCGCGGTAGTCGTCGCCGAACAAGGCCTCAAGTCGCCGTTCTTCCGCCAGGATGAACTTCAGTGTAATGACGCTGATGAACAGCACGAAGGGCACCAGTGGCCAATAACCGCCTGTTAGGGGCCATAGGCCGATCAGGCCCAGCACCATGCCCAGATACATCGGGTTCCTTGTATAGCGGTACGCGCCCTCAGTGATCAGTTTGCTTGCGTCCTTGCCCGGGTAGAATGTGGTGCCTGCGGCTACAAACCGGTTCTTTTCACGTGCTGCCAGCCAGATGCCCAGGGCCGTAATGCTGAGCGGCCAGAAACGCGCGCCGAAGATACCAGTTTCCACATATCCGATGCCCAGCATCAGGGCGGTTGTCAGGAAAAACAGGTGCGGCGGCATGATGCGTGGCACGGTCGGGCGTTTCTGTTCAGTCATTCTGTTTCTCCTTGCCCGGTTGAAGCGTCGGTCATGGCGTGCAACAGTTTGCTCAGGGTGGCACTTGCAGCCTTGATTTCCTCTGTCTCGATACCGGCAAATATTTGGTCTACCACTGCCCGCTCCGCTTCCCGCACCTTGGCAAACAGGGCCGCGCCGTCAGCACTCAGGGCAATCAGGGCAGACTTTTTGTGGGCCGGGTTGGGGCGCTTTTCCATCAGGCCGCGCTTCATCAGGCCGTTAACCCTGATCTGAATGTTCTGGCGTGAAACATGGAAGTTTCTGGCCAGGTCAGGCACGGACATGGGCCCCCAGGCATGAACAAACTCCATCGCAGCCCGTTCCTGGGCGCTGATGTCGTAGGGCTGCAGAAGACCATCCGCAAAGAATGCCATGGCGCGAAACGTGCGCCTTACCTTCCAGATCAACTCATAAGCAGGCTGGGCCATCGCAATCTCCTTAAGTTGACAATTAATATGTCATAATGACAATTATATTGTCAATTAAGCTTTAGTGCCAGTCCCATGCGGGGCGGCGGCTATGTCGCGAACAGTTGGCTTGGGTCTTTGAAGGCCTTGATCTCGATCGCGTTTCCGGCGGGGTCGAGGAAGAACATGGTGGCCTGTTCGCCAACCTCTCCTTCGAACCGGATGCCGGGTTCGATCACGAACTCAATTTCTGCTGCCGCCAGCTTGGTCGCGAGCGTGTGCCAGGCGTCCCAATCCAGCACCGCGCCATAATGGAAGCTGGGCACCTGCTTGCCGTCCACATCATTGGTGTCGGCCTGCCCAAGCGGGGTGCCCAGATGCACCACGAACTGGTGGCCGAAGAAATTGAAATCGATCCACTTGTCGCTTGATCTGCCCTCAGGGCAGCCCATCAGGCCGCCATAGAAGGCGCGGGCGGCGTCTAGGTCGTCAACCGGCACGGCAAGATGGAAGGGTGGGATCATGAATATTCTCCTGGAGCGTCAATACAGCATTAACCATCATGGCATTATCATGGGAATCATCTTCTGTGGGAAGAGTAACCGATGGAACGTAGCCAGGACAGCCTGGATTTAGAACGACATTGGCGGCTTTGGCCGAAAGTGCCGGGGCTGCGCGTGCCGCATAAGAATGCCTTCAAGCCTTATGATCTACCTTCTGTTATGCCGAATATTGCCGTTGCCCACCTGGAGGACGGCAAGGTCAAGATCGTAATGGCGGGGACCAACATCATTGACCGGATTGCTGCTGAAATTACAGGTGCCGACTATCTGGATTTTGTGCGTGAAGATCAACGGCCATTGGTATGCAGTCTCATTCAGCGAGTGTGCAGCCACCCGGTGGGTGCCTGCATTCATATGGAAAGCATGTATGCGCGGGGCTATGCAGCCAAACTGGAGGTGACGCTTTTGCCCGTGGTGGGCGATGAGCATGACACCAGTTATATCCTTGCCCTTGCCGAGCCGCGCCCCAATGTGTCTGCCGAACTGGCGGCGCCATTCCGCGGCGAGCGCGTGGAAGCTGATTGGCGTGAACCTGCCGAGTGGATTGACCTGGGATATGGCGTACCATCCCAGGCCACGTCTATGGACGACCTGACAGTCGTTATCTGATGCCTTATCTGCCGAGAAGGTCCAGCGCGATAACTGTCATGGCTTCAACGCCCGCTTTCACCGATGGTTCCGGTGAGATCTTGAAAAGTGGCGAATGGTGCCCGGCAACGGCAGGCCCACCGTTCTTTTCTGCTTCCAGCGCTTCCTTCGGCGTACCGCCCACAATGAAATAGAAGCCCGGTACGGCTGGGTCTACCTGGCTGAAATAGGCGAAGTCTTCGGCGCCCATGTTTTTCTGCTCATAGGTTGCTACCTGGCCTTCCGGGAAATGCTCCCGCAGTACATTATCAAGCCGAGAGGTCAGTGCCTTGTCGTTCATGGTGGTGGGGGTGCTCTCAACCGAAAGCTCCACGGTAGGCAGTTTGTCTTCCGGCAGGCCCGCCACACGGCCCGTGTTTTCCGCGATGCGTTTGATGCCCTGAAGCAGTTTGTGGCGCACTTCCTCGTCGTTCGAGCGGACGGTCAGCGTCAGTACGGCTTCATCCGAGATGATGTTGTTCTTGGTGCCGGCATGAAAGGTGCCCACGGTGACAACGCCTGGTGACAGTGGCGAGATTTCGCGTGCCACCAGTGTCTGCAGGGCGTTCACAATCTGGGAGCCGATCACGATCGGGTCCTTGCCCAGATGCGGCGATGCGCCGTGCGTGCCCACGCCGTGCACCGTGATGCGCACGCTGTCGGATGAGCTATACATGATACCCGGCTTGTAGATGATCATGCCGGCAGGGGCCTGGGCCGCGACATGGAGCGCCACGGCATAATCCGGGCGCGGGAATTTCTCATAGAGGCCGTCTTCGATCATGGCCTTGGCGCCGCTGATGATCTCCTCCGCCGGCTGGCCCACCAGCAGGAGCGTGCCTTTCCACTGGTCTTTCATGGCCACAAGCTGGCGCGCGGTGCCCACAAGGCCGGTCATATGCATGTCGTGGCCGCAAGCGTGCATTACAGGCATTTCGACACCGTCAAGGTTCACCTGCCGCTTGGTAGATGCGTAGGGCAGGCCCGATTTTTCTGGTACAGGCAGGCCGTCCATGTCCGCGCGGATCAACAGTGTCGGGCCGTCGCCGTTCTTCATCATGGCAACAAGGCCCGTCTTGCCGACGCCTGTGGTGACGTCAAAGCCCAGCGCGCTCAGCTCTTTCGACAGCCGTTCGGCGGTTGCGCTTTCGCGGAAGGACAGGTCAGGGTTCTTGTGCAGGTAAACAAACAGATCCTCAAGATAGTCATAGTCTTTGGCGATAGAGTCAGCGAGGCTGTGATCGTCTGCCTGCGCCATCAGGCTGGTGCTGGCCAAAAGGCCCATCGCTGCGATGCTTTTTGTCAGTGTCTTTTTCATTGTCTGTCCCTTGGTCCCTGTTAGCTGATGTCGCCGAAGTGCTTCAGCGCGGCCGGCGCGATCTCATCTCCCCATTCCTGCACAAAATGGCCCCCGTCTGCAATCTCCATCGGTTCCGGGCAGCCTTTGATCAGGCCTGCCAGCAGGCGCATGGCGGGTGGCCCCAGAACCGAATCTTTCATGCCGATGGCCATGAAGGTTTCGCCCGTCCAGTCTTCGTTCCAGAATTTGGCAGCGCGCTTCGAGGTGTTCACACCTTCCATGGATGGGTCTGTCATCACCAGTTGCGGGAAGGACCGTACACCGGCTTTATAGTGGGCGTCGGGGAAAGGCGCGTCATAGGCCGCGACCTCTGCATCCGTCAGCTGGGGCGTGGTGCGTTTCATCAAGGGTCCCACCGGCATGTCCGGCGTGGTGCGGGCGTATTCGCGCCATTCTTCAAAGCCCTTGCCCGCAGGCACGCCAACCGCAAGCGCCGTGTTCATCACCAGAAGGCGCGAAAAACGCTCGGGCATATCCATGGGGACGGTCAGCCCCAGGACGCCGCCCCAATCCTGGCACACCAGCGTGATATTCCTGAGGTCCAGCCGCTCGATGAAACGCAGAAGGAAATTTCGGTGGAAGTGGAAGCTGTAATCTTCATCGCGCGTTGGCTTGTCTGACCGGCCGAAGCCGAAGAAGTCGGGGGCGACGACCCGTGCGCCGGATGCCGCAAAGTGCGGGATCATGCGCCGGTAAAGGTATGCCCAGCTGGGTTCGCCGTGCAGGCACAAAAAGGTCCGCTCGGCGTCCCGGGGGCCTTCATCCACATAATGTGTGCGCATGCCTTCATAGCCGGGAAGGTCGTCCATATAATGCGGCTCATACGGCCAATCAGGCAGATTTTCGAACCTCTCATCGGGCGTGCGAATGGCCTCAAGTGTCACTGTTGTCTCCTCCCGTTTTAAGCCTTTCAGACTTTTTCTCTCCCGTTGGATATAGAGGGATCGCCAGCCGCGACGAATTTTTTTTAGATCACAATTAATTGTGTCGTTGACTCGAAGGGGGGTCTTGGCTATTCACGGCGGCGGAGAGGTGGCCGAGTGGCTTAAGGCGCTCGCCTGCTAAGCGAGTTGGGGCTAACGCCCCTCGCGGGTTCGAATCCCGTCCTCTCCGCCATTAAAAAGGTCGTCCCAATCGGGGCGGCCTTTTTTGATTTCAGCTGTCGTCCACGGTGGGCGTATCGTCATCCTGCAGTTGGAAGATGTCTTCAACCGGGGCGCCGAAATATTTCGCGATCTTGAGCGCGATGACGGTGGAGGGCACGAAGCGCCCGACTTCGATGGTGCTGATGGTTTTCCTGGTGACGCCAATCTTTTCCGCGAGGTCGGCCTGGCTCATGCGGTGCTCGGCGCGGTAGACGCGGATGCGGTTGTCGAGGCTGGTCATGCCGCGCCCTCCCCAAGATCATCGTCCCCGAAATCATCATCTTCTTCCGTGTCACGGCTCAGAACGAAGAAGCTGATGCTGAAAACATACAGCGACACCATCAGGGCAATGCCGATGAAAAAGGCAGGCGGTTGGTCCGTATAAAACTTGCCGGACAGCACCTGAAGCGCGAGCAGCGCGACGAAAGTGATGCTGAACGAAAGCGTTGAGGCGCGCGCGAGCATTTCCTTGACGAAACTTTCGGGCTCATCACAGCCTGGTCGGGCCTTGAAGGCACCGATCCGCGCCATGGACCAGACGGCTGGCGCCACCAGTAAAATCACCAGCAGGCCGAGTGGTTTCTGCAGGATATTCAGTGTTTCCGCCAAATCTTCAGATACCAGATATTCCGCTGTTCCGATGGTGTAGGAGACGGCCAGCAGGAAGGTCCCGATCGCCGTCCGCTGCATGAATTTTTCCAGTGTTTGTGCGGGCGATTGCTTTGCGCTCATTGGGGGCTCCTGCATAGGAAGGGTTTCCCTGTGAAACCTATGGGTTACAATTAGGGGGCGCTGGGGGCGAAGTCAAGCGCGCGCGGGTTTGGGGCGGCCCGTCTTTCGGGGGCGCGAGACTGGACTTGCAAATATGGCCCCGCATGCCACATTGGGGCATGGACCTGAGACGGCATTATAGGTCGTGCAATCGTGATTGGCATGCAGGACCTTTTCGGGGCAAAAGGCAATAAATTGCCAAGGAGAAATATTTAGTGAGTAAGCAGGAACAATATGAACTGGTCGGCGAACAACTGCGGGCGGTGCTTGAAGGAGAAACCAATGTAACCGCCAGGATGGCCACGGTAGCCTGCCTGCTGTCGGAGGCGTTCCCGGACACTTATTTCTGGACCGGCTTTTATGTGGTGGACCCGGAAAAAGACAGGGAACTGATCGTAGGGCCTTACCAGGGCACGCTCGGCTGCCTGCGTATCCCGTTCGGCAAAGGCGTGTGCGGTGCGGCGGCGGCCACCGGCGAAACACAAGTGGTGGAAGACGTGCATGCCTTCCCCGGTCACATCGCCTGCGACAGCCGGTCAAATTCGGAAATCGTGGTGCCGGTTCGTGACAAGGCCGGCAAGCTGATCGCCGTGCTGGATGTGGACTCCACCGAATATGGCTCGTTCGACGAGACCGATAAACACCATCTTGAAGGCATGATGGCTGACATTTTTGCCGCCTGACAAACCAGACAAGGGAGACGATCCTCGTGAAATATCTGCATACGATGGTTCGGGTAACGGACCTCGACGAATCGATGGATTTCTATTGTAATAAACTGGGGCTAATTGAGGTTGGTCGCAAGGAAGTGCCGGCTGGCCGCTTTACACTTGTATTCCTGGCGGCGCCCGGTGACGAAGAGGCGCAGGTAGAGCTAACCTATAACTGGGACCCTGAGGCGTATGGCTCAGGCAGGAATTTTGGTCATTTGGCCTATGCGGTTGATGATATTTATGATATCTGTCAAAGGCTTATGGATAAGGGTGTAACCATTAACAGGCCGCCACGTGATGGCAGAATGGCATTCGTGCGCAGTCCGGACAACATCTCTATTGAGCTTCTGCAAAAGGGAGACGCTCTCCCATCGCGCGAGCCATGGAGCAGTATGCCAAACACAGGCGAGTGGTAATAAAGGTCGAAATACCCCAAATTTAAGGACAAATTTTCGGGGTGTTAACCAAGTCTTTATGGTTCCACGCCTCAATAGTGGTCTTAGGGGTCGCGTAAGGGGATAATCTTTGCAGCTTCACTGGTCTGACAGGATTTCGTTCAAGCTGGCACGCACCGCGGTGATCATTGCCTTTGCCGTTGGGCTGGTCTTGTCGGCTGGCCAGGTATATCTCGATTATCTCGAAGAAGGCGGCATTCTCGATCAAAAGGTCAACAAGAGCCTCCAGGTGGCCGAAAAGGCGGCCACCCGTGCTGTGCTTATCCTTGATAGCGACCTGGCGCAGGAGGTGGTCTCTGGCCTGATGGAATATGAGTATGTGGCCGAGGCAGCGATCCTTGACGACCACGGCTCCATCCTTGCGGGCGACCAGGCGGACACCACCAACACAGGGCCTGCCAGCGTCAATTATGCGCGCTTCTTCATCGATGATGTGAAAACCTATATTTTCCCGCTCGACCTGCCTGACACCATGGCCGAACGGCCGGGCAGCCTGCGCGTGGTGATTGACCGGGCCGTTGGCCTGCAGCCTTTCTTCTCACGCGCGGTGACCACCTTCCTGTCAGGCTTTGTGCGGAACCTCCTTCTCGTGATGCTGCTCTATTTCGCGTTCCACCAGGGGCTGACGAAGCCGCTGGCGCAGATCGTGGAAAAGATTTCCTCGATCAGCCCTGAACACCCGGGCGAACAGCGCATCGGCGTGCACAAGCGCCACAAGAAAGACGAACTGGGCCTCTTGGCTGGCCAGATCAACCTGGCGTTCGATGCTGTGCAGGTGCTGCTGGATAACCTTCGTTCCACCAACAAGGCGCTGTCGTCATCAGAGGAAGCGCTGAGGAAGCGGTCGTGGGAGCTGGAGCAGGAAGTCGAGCGCACGAAGAAAACCTCGATGGAGCTTATTGTCACCAAGGAGCAGGCTGAGGCCGCGAACCGCGCCAAGTCAGTATTCCTTGCGAACGTGAGCCACGAACTCAGGACGCCGCTCAATGCCATTATCGGATTCTCCTCGATCATGGCCGACCAGATGTTCGGCCCTATCGGGCACGAGAAATACCGTGAATATCTGCAGGATATCCGCTCCTCATCCGAGCACCTTTCAGACGTACTCGGCGAAGTGCTCGATCTGGCCAAGATCGAAGCCGGCCAGTTCAAGATGGAAGAGGAAGAGGTGAATATGAACAAACTCTTCCACGAAAGCCACGCGCTGGTTACTGGCCAGGCACTCCAGAAGGGCTTCAAGATTGTCATGGACGTGCCGGACGGCTTGCCAATGGTCTATGGCGACCGCCTGCGCATCAAGCAATCTGTACTGAACCTTCTGTCGAACGCTGTGAAATTCACGCCTGAAGGTCGTGGCAACGTGACGCTCAAGTCGTGGATGGATGACGCGGGCCGCATGGCGATCAAGGTGTCCGACCACGGGATCGGCATCCCTGAAGAGGAGCAGGAGCTTGTCTTTTCGCCCTTCATGCGCTCGGCTTCGGCGCTCAGCCGGTCTCACGAAGGCACGGGCCTTGGTCTGTCCCTTGTGAAAGCCTTCATCGATATGCATGGCGGTGACATTGAGCTTGAGAGCAAGGTGGATCACGGCACCAGCTTCAGCATTTTCATTCCGGCAAATCGGGTGCTGACTGCAGATGCGCAAGCAGCACCAGAGTCTGCCGCCGACCAGTCTGCCTGATAAAAAGGGATTACCCATGAAATCATCTTTGATTGCCGTCCTGGCCTTGGGGCTCAGTATGCCTGCGGCGGCCGCGGATAGCCCTGTTCAGCTTGTCACCAAACTGTTTGACGCCATGCGTGCGGGCGACGGTGACGGCATCCGGGCGCTCGTGCTGCCGGACGCCCGGCTTGACCGGCTCAAGAAAGACGGCAGCCTGCATCAGGGCACGTTTGAAAAATGGGCGGCATGGGTTGATACGCTGTCGCCCGGACAGGCCGACGAGCAGGTCTTTGGTGTGCGTGTGCTGCAGGCATCGGATGATCTGGCCACGGTTTGGGCGCCGTTTCAGGTTTCCTTCGATGGCGAAATGGTGGGCTGCGGCTTCAATCAATTCACCATGGCGCGGGAGGCTTCAGGCTGGCGGATCCTTTACGGCATTGATCAGCCGACGGGCGAAGAGTGCACTATATTTCGTGCGAGAATCGAGGCTGATCAAACCAGTATTCGGTGAATACCAGCGCATGGGTCAACTCACCATTTTCTGATGCCGGGACAATCAGGCTTTCCGCATTCTTGTTTTCCTTGCCGAATACCTGTGACCGGGTGCGGAAGGGGTGACGTTTTTCGATCAGATGCTGGGCGGTGATGCGCCAGCGTTCGAACAGCTCGTCCGGCAGGGTCTCCTTGCCGGTGCGGCCTGATATTTCCTGTATGTTGTCGGCGATATGGCTTGCCAGCACACGGGCGTGATAGTCCTGTACCTCGCCGTTCACGATTACCAGCTCGAAGAGCGACGCATGTCGGATGTAGGGCGCAAGATTGGGGCCCGAGACGTCGCATCGCGGCACCATGCCATTGGCCGCGAGACGGGACTGAACCCACTCGAAGGCTTTGATAAGGATAGGTCGGGACAGGTCCTCGCACCTACCAAATATGACATCCTGAACTTGTAACATGCTGTCCTGCTAAAGGTGCCCCCAAAGGCGGGGCTCAGACTAGCATGAAGTTGGCGTGGTGCAAGGCGCTGAATATAACATTTGATATGTTCCAGTATCTATTTCGGGGGCAGCGACAGGCAAAAGCCCAGGCAGCGGTCAATCCAGGCTTCAAGCCCTTCCGCATCAGCTGTTCCTGCGGGCTGGACATACACCATGCCCTTCATGGGTTTGCCTGTAAAATCCATGGGGCTTGTGTGTGGCTCATGGAGGGCGTCTTCATAGGTTTCGGGGCCAACGCGCGCCATCAGGCGGGTGTCGACAATGCCGCAGCACATGTGCCCTGTGACCATGAAACACAAGCCGCCGAACATTTTTTTCTCAACCACTTCCGGCAGGCCGTCCAGGGCACGCCTGACGCGGTCTGCCAACTGTTGGTCATAGGCCATGACGCTCTCCCTTGGCTGCTGAAGCCCCATTCTAGACTGCAATAAAAAAAGGCGGAACCACCTTTCAGTGGCCCGCCTTCCGATCCGCTAAGCTGTCGCCCGTCAGGCGGCGTCAAGCGCCTGCGAGAGGTCTGCGATCAGGTCGTCTGCGTTTTCAACGCCAACGGAAATCCGGAGCATGCTTTCGGTGATACCCAGGCGCACTTTCACATCATCCGGCACATCGGCGTGGGTCATGGCAAACGGGTGTTCCATCAGGCTTTCGGTGCCGCCCAGGCTAACGGCCAGTTTGATGATCTGCAGCGCGTCCAAGACGCGGAAGGCTGCAGCCTCGTCGCCGTCGATATCAAACGCGAAAGTGGAGCCAGCCGCACCACCGCACTGGTCGCGGAAGATATGATAGCTGGGGTGATCTTCCTTGAGGAAGCCCAGGTAGTGAACTTTCTTCACCTTCGGGTGATCGCGCAGGTATTCCGCGATCTGCTTGGCGTTCTCGGCCGCTGCCGTCATGCGCAGCTTGAGTGTCTCAAGCGACCGCATCAGCAGCCAGCCGGTGTGCGGGTCGCACATGGTGCCAAGGATTGTGCGGAAGCCCATGACCGGCCCCATGACATCCATGTTGCCGATCGCTGCACCAGCAACCACGTCGGAGTGGCCGCCAACATATTTGGTCAGGCTGTAGATCACGATATCTGCGCCGTGTTCCAGCGGGCTTTGCCACACGGGACCCAGGAAAGTGTTGTCGGTCATGATCACCGGACGGTGGCCGGTCTCTTTGCCCAGGGCATCGGCCTGGTCGCGGCAGGCGTGCAGGTCAATCAGGCCGTTTGTCGGGTTTGCGGGTGTTTCCGTGTAGATCACCGCAACACGGCCCAGCTTTTTCGCTTCTTCAAGCGCGGGCGCCAACGTTGGCTTGTCACCGCCAGCTTCAAATTCGACCGACTTGATGCCGAACTCAGGCAGGATGTTACGGATCAGGAACTCGGTGCCGCCATAGATGGGCGCGGAATAGACGATCACATCGCCCGGACGCAGGTAAGCCCACAGGCAGGTGGAAATCGCCGCCATGCCGCTTGAGAAGGTCAGGCCCTTCTCAGCGTCTTCCCAGAGCGCCAGACGGTCTTCCAGAACCTCAAGGTCCGGGTTGTTGATACGGGAATAAATCAGTCCTGGCTCTTCGCCCTCGGCGGCCTGGCGTTTGCCGTATGCCAGCTCGAAAAACTCTTTACCGTGCTTCGCGCTTTCGAAAACGAAAGTGGAGGTCATGAACACCGGCGGCTTCAATGAGCCCTCGGAAAGCGCAGGGTCATAGCCATAGCCCATCATCTGTGTTTCCGGGCTCAGCTTGTGGTTGCCGATCATTTTTTTGCGGTAATTTTTCCGGCTAGCGGTCATTGGGGCGTCCTTCATAAACTTATTCTTTTGCGTCTGACGACAAATTCTTTGGCGTCTTTGTCTGCGAAAAAGGACGAATGTGCAACCAGATTTTGGAATGGCCGCCATTAAAATACCAAGGCTGGCCGGGGCTTTGCCGGTTTTCGGCTATTCAAGCGCCAAGGATTGGGGGGTGGCAGCGCATTGGATAATTTTTCGTGCTGGGGAAAGGGATCAGCCTAACAGCGAGGAGGATACTAGGCAGGCGCCGGCGGCTGTAGTAAAGCTGCCTGCTCAAAGCATTTTCAAGCAAGACTTGGTGGGGCAATTATGGAGCCTGTAGCAACAGGACAGATTTCCAATGTACAGGACCGGCTGGCAAACCTTCCTTCAGGTGTGCCAGCGGCTGACGCCCTGATGATGCTCCACGATATGGAGTTGCGCACTGACGAGGCCTATGAATGGCCATGGTTGCGCTGGCCATTGTTCCTTGCTGAAAGCCCTGTACTGGCGGGCGAACTTGCCAGAGTGTGCGCTGAGGCAGATATGTCCGGGCTCAGCGACTTCGAAGCCGCTGTTTTTCATCATGCGGCAGGACTGCGGAGGACCGAGCCTGACATGCAGGCCATCACGGATTTCCTCGGCAATCCGGGCTATGTCCTGGGTCAGGTCGAGACGTTGGCGCCCGCATTCCTGTTCGAGCTGGCACAGATGGCTTTTGCTGAAAAACGTTGGCGTATCGTGGCCGCGACGGCCGGTCGCCTGCTGCGTGACCGGCCCTGGGAAAAGGACGCGGTGCCATTGGAACGGATGCTCGACCTTCTGTTCGAGATGCTGTTTTTCGCGACTTACCGGCCTGCGATGCCGTTTTACATCCGCGACCCCAGCGTCCTTCTGGGGCAACTGGACATGCTGGCTGCGGCGCCGCACGTGCAGGATATCCTGTCGCGGGACAGCATTACCGCGACCGTCTTTCGCGCCGGTCGCCTTGCGCTTGAAGGCAACCTGGATCAAGCCTTGCCGCTTTTTGGCAAGGCTAACAGCATGCGGGGTTTTTCCACCCCGGTGATCCGCCAGTATCAGACGGTGATGGAAACAGACGCGCTTGAGCAGGAGGCAGCTGATGACCTTGATGCCTGGCACAGCGTGCGCTCAAGGGTTCAGCACAGATTCCGCCACGCTGGCGGCGGGCATGCGCTTTTGGTGGGCTGCAATCAGCACTATTACGATCTTTATGCCGCGCTTTATCTTGAAAGCGTCGGGGTGATGAGCCCCGGGGCGCTGGTGCATCTTCACATTGTGAACCCAGGGCAGGAAGCGGCGGACCTTGAAGCCCAGCTTGACGCTTGGGAAGCATCCTTTGGCGTGCGCCTGAACTATAGCTTCGAAGTGAATGAGATTGCCGAAAGCCGCCCTGAATATGTCCCGGCCATCAGTGCTTGCGCTCGTTATCTTTCGCTGCCGGAATTCCTCGAAGCCTATGAGACGGTCACCATCACCGATATCGACGGCTGGGTGGACGCCCCCCTGCGCGAAATGGCGGTGGAAGAAGCCGATGTCCGCATCAGCAGTTGGATATGGCGCAAGGGTGGCGGATACTGGCGCCTACCCTGGAGCAACCTGGCTGCCGGGCTATTGTCAGTGAAGGCGACGGCTGCGGGCCGGGAGTTTGCCCAGCGCGTGCGGCACTATCTTATAAATGTAACCCGCACCAATGTGGCGCTTGGCCGTCAACTGTTCTACATGGACCAGGTGGCGCTGTTCCTGACGCTCAAGGCTATGGCAGATGCGGGTGATATCAGAATCGGTTTCCTGCGCGGCGGGTTTGAACAAAGCGAAGAACAGCGCTTCGGCGTACGCCACGAAGGCAAGCGCCAGGCCATGGTTGAAAAGATCGAAGAATTACGGCAACAAACGGGCGACCAAAAGGCCTGACTGGCGACCAGCGAAGGACGAAGTGTGAATCAGTACCGGAATGTGATTTTGCTGGCTTTGGCCCAGGCCTGTTTCCTGGCCACCAGCATGACAATGGTGACCTTCGCGGGGCTGGCTGGCATTGCGTCGGCGCCGGACCCTAAGTTCGCGACCCTGCCGGTGACGCTTTCGATCGTCTCGACCGCGCTGACCACCGCGCCCATGTCCATGATCATGCAGCGCACCTCGCGCCGGTTCGGCTTTCGGCTTGGGGCCAGTGTCGGGGTACTGTCTGCCCTCATGATGGCCTATGCGGTCTACTCGGCCAGTTTCATCCTGCTGTGCGTTGGCGCGCTGATGGTTGGGCCTTTCCAGTCCAGCGCGCAATATTACCGGTTCGCGGCCGCTGAAAGTGTGCCGCCTGCCTTGTCGCCCCGGGCGATCTCGTTTGTCCTGATCGGGGGGCTGGTGGCGTCCTTTTTCGTGCCGACCCTGTGGCGCTACTTTGGCGACCTGTTCGCGGATGTCGACTATATGGGCGCTTTCATCTTCGCAGCCATCGTGGTGGGGTGCGTTTTTGTGCCGGTGGCTTTCCTGCGCCCGCTGGGCGAGGCGTTCCATGTTGGTGGCGACGATGCTGAACCCGCAGATGCCCGCCCCATGGCTGCCATTGTGCGTCAGCCGGGCTTTATTGTGGCGGTGATCAACGCAGCCCTTGGTTACGCCATGATGAGTTTCGTGATGACGGCCACGCCGCTGGCCATGGAAATATGCGAGATTGGCAAGGAAAGCCCAAGCGTGATCCAGCAGCATGTGATTGCCATGTTCCTGCCCAGCCTGTTCACGGGGTTCCTGATCCAGCGTTTCGGCCTTTTTCCTATCCTTTTGGTAGGACACATGGCCTTTGCCGTGGCCTTCATAGCCGCGCTTTCAGGCATTGAAGTAATGCATTTTTCCGTAGCGCTGATCGCCCTCGGGCTTGGCTGGAACTTCTGTTTTGTTGGTGGCACCACGCTTCTCACCCGCGTGCATACGCAAGCGGAGAAGGGCAGGGTGCAGGGGCTCAACGAATTCCTCGTTTTCTCTACAACCGGGGTTGCGTCCTTTGCCGCGGGCCTTATCTTGAACCTCTATGGCTGGCAGACCGTAAACCAGGCCGCCTTCGTCATGCTTGTGATCGCCTCTGTGATCACACTCGTATGGGGATTGGCTGGGCAAATTCGCAAAGCGGCAAGCCGGCAACAATAAGTATCGTTTCAGGGAGCACCAGATGATCATCGTTCTTTCACCGGCCAAGAAGCTTGATTTCGAAAGCGAAAACCTGGCGAGCGACGCCGAGCAGCCGAAGTTGATGGCCGAGGCGGTTGAGCTTGCAGGTTACGCCAAGAAACTGAAGGCGCATGACCTGAAGGCGATGATGGGCATTTCCGATAATCTGGCGGACCTCAATGTGGCGCGCTTTCAGGCGTTCGAGGCGCCTTTTACAGCGGCCAACGCACGCCCTGCGCTCGATGCCTTCCAGGGTGACGTGTATGTGGGGCTTGATGCCAAAACCCTGAGCGAAGAGGACCGCGCGTTCGCCAACGACCATGTCCGTATCCTGTCTGGCCTCTATGGCGTCCTGAAACCGCTTGACCTGATGCAGGCCTACCGGCTTGAGATGGGCACCAAGTTCAAGACGAAAAAAGGCCCGAATCTCTATAGCTTCTGGGATACCAAGATCGCCGAAGCCCTGAATGATGATCTGGCGGATGACGACGTACTGATCAATCTGGCGTCCAACGAATATTTCAAGGCAGTGAAGCAGAAGGCGCTGAAGGCACGCGTGATCACGCCGGTGTTCAAGGAAATCAAGGATGGCCGCGCGCGTGTGGTCTCCTTCATGGCCAAGAAGGCACGGGGCATGATGACCCGCTATGTGATCGACAACCGGCTGACCAACCCAGAGGCCCTGAAGAAATTCACGGTGGGCGGTTACCGGTTTGATGAGGCTTCGTCAACCGAGGATCAGTGGGTCTTTTCCCGCCCGCAACCCTGATGCGTTCCTTGCGGGCAGGCATGCAAAAAGAAGCTGCAATCCGCAAGGCCTTGTTATAACGTCCTGAACGTGACGTTACGTGGGGGTAAGCATGAACAAAACAGTCCTGCTTTTTGGGGCAGCCGTGGCACTTGTTGCGCTGCCGGTCTTCCTGGCGGTCGAGGAACTGCCGGACCCGGCGCCGATGGCCAAGGAAACGCGCGAAAGCTACCGCGACAAGATAACCATCGAGGGCCTGTTTGCCGGGCGCGGTACCGCGGGTGAGCAGGCCGGCATGCCGCTTGTGTGGTTCAGGCTTCGCAACAATGGCGGGCAGACAGTCAAGCACGTGCGGGTGCATGTGAATTTCATGAATAAGTACGGCGACATCATCCACGAGGCCGACTTCTATCCGGTGCATGAAGATGACTATGGACTGGACCGTAACAACAAGCCGCTTGGGCCAGGAGAGGTGTGGCAAATGTCGAATATTCGGTATTATATGCCCCAGGGCGTACCCCACACCTGGGAGCCGGGTGCGGTGACAGCCCATGTGGAAAGCGTCCGCCTGAAGGATTAACTCGGCAGGATTTGCTCGTTTCGTCGCATCAGGCGATCGGATAAACAATAGTTGTTTAGACAGCGGGCGTGCAATCGCTATACTCCCTTCAACGACACAAGAATGAGTGAGGGGATTTCCAATGGACTTCAAATTGAATGGCCAAGCCGTTTCCTATGACGGTGACGGCGAAATGCCGCTTCTGTGGTACCTGCGTGACCTTGCTGGCATGACCGGCACCAAATTCGGCTGCGGTGCCGGGCTGTGCGGTTCATGCACCGTGCATGTTGACGGTGCGGCGACACGGTCCTGCCAGACCTGGATGGAAGACGTTGAAGGCACGGAAGTAACAACCATCGAAGGGCTGGGCGACGGCGACACGCTGCATGCGCTGCAGATCGCGTGGGCTGAAAATGACGTGCCCCAGTGTGGCTATTGCCAGGCGGGCCAGATCATGCAGGCGGCATCCCTGTTGAAGGAAAACCCCAACCCGACTGACGCCGACATTGATAACGCCATGTATGGCAACATCTGTCGCTGCGGCACTTACCAGCGGATCAAGAAAGCCATTCGCGCCGTCGCCGCGGGTAAAGTGAAGGGAGGCCAGCTATGAGCTTTGATCTCCAGAATATGTCCCGCCGTGGCATGCTCAAGACCATTGGTATCACCTCAGGTCTCGTTATCGCTGCGCCTATCATCGCCAAAGGCGTACGCGCAGAGGCCATGGGAACCGCAGGCAAGCTGACGAACTCCGCGTATCTGTCTATCGACCCGGACGGCACTGTTCACATTTTCATCCACCGGGTGGAAATGGGGCAGGGTAGCCGCACAGGCCTGCCGCAAATCATCGCAGACGAGCTGGAGGCCGACTGGTCGCGCATCGTGTTTGAACCGGCCTTTGGTGACCGCAAGTTTGGTGACCAGAATACGGACGGCTCTACATCCATCCGGAAATTCTATGACGCCTTCCGCGCGGCGGGCGCTGGCGCACGCCAGATGCTGGAACAGGCGGCGGCCAACCACTGGGGTGTGGCAGCCAGCGACGTGGAAGCCAAAAATCACCGTGTCCACAACAAAGTGACAGGGGCGTCGGAAGACTATAGCGCTTTCGTTGCGGCAGCCGCCAGGCTTGAGGCACCAGCCGCTGATGCGCTCAGGCTCAAGTCGAAGCCGGACTGGAAGCTGATCGGCAAGCCTGTTCGCAATATCTACATGAAAGACATCGTCACCGGCTCCAGCGAGTTTGGTCAGGATGTCAGGCGTGAAGGGATGCTCTTTGCCGTGGCGGCACGCCCGCCGGTGGTTGGCGGCAAGGTCAAGACCTACAACAGGGAAGCCGCTTTGGCGGTTAGTGGTGTTGTGGACGTGGTGGAACTGCCTGCACTCACGCTGCCTGCGGCCTTCAAGCCACTTGGCGGTGTGGCTGTTCTGGCGACCAACACCTGGGCTGCGATGAAGGGTCGTGAGGCACTCGAGGCCCAGTTTGAAGGCGGTCAGAACGCGTCCTACAATACGACCGAATACGAAAAGACCCTTTGGGAATCCATTGACGGCGACGGTGTCACGCACTTGGACCGTGGTGACGCAGCCGCCGCTATCGAGGCCGCAGACAAGGTCGTTTCCGCAGACTATTTCGTGGCCCACCAGCACCATCTGACAATGGAACCGCCTGCCGCGACTGCCGAATGGCAGGGCGAAGACCTCAAGATGTGGGTCTGCTGCCAGGACCCGCAGTCGGTTCAGCAGACGGTGGCTGGTTTCGTAGGCAAGAAGCCTGAGGAGATTTACGTTGAAGCAACGCTGCTGGGTGGCGCGTTTGGGCGCAAGTCCAAACCGGATTTCGCCGCCGAAGCAGCCATCCTGGCCAAGCATGCCATGAAGCCTGTGAAGATGGTGTGGACGCGTGAAGACGACGTGCATCACGGCTATTATCACACGATCGCCGCCCAGCGTGTCACAGCAGGCATTGACAGTGCCGGCACAGTGACGGCCTGGAAACACAAGGCAGCTTATCCGTCGATTGGCGGCACGTTCAATCCGGCAGCGGATGGCCCCGGCAGTTTTGAGCTGGGCCTGGGCCTTCTGGACCTGCCGTTCGAGACAGAGAACTTTCGCGTGGATACGGGCAGTGCCAAAGCCCATGCCCGTATCGGCTGGCTTCGGTCTGTGGCCAACATCCAGCAGGCGTTTGCCGTTGGCTCATTTGTCGATGAACTGGCGTACGAGGCGGGCAAGGACACCGTTGATATGTGGATGGAAATGATCGGTAGTGACCGCAAGATCAACCCAACCAACGATATGCCCAATCTGCTGCAGGGCGAACAACGCTCCAGCTATTCCAACTATGGTGAAACGCTCGAGCGCCACCCGGTGGATACTGCGCGTCTGAAGGCGGTGCTGAAGAAAGCGGCTGACATGTCTGGCTACGGCAAGAAGATGCCGAAAGGCCGGGGCATGGGCATCAGCGTGCACCGCAGCTTTGTCTCTTATGTTGCCTGCGCGATGGAGGTGGAAGTCTCTGACGCCGGCGATCTGAAGGTGCTTAACGCCTGGATGGCAATTGATTGCGGCGTGGCCGTGAACCCTGATCGGGTGAAAGCCCAGATGGAAGGGGCGGTTGTGTTCGCACTTTCCCACGCGCTGCACGGTGAAATCTCCTTCGAAAATGGCGCAGTGGTGCAATCGAACTTCGACACCTATCCGGTGTGCCGGATTGATGAAGCACCGCACGTGGAAACCGCCATCATCGCGTCCGATCACGTACCGGGCGGCGTGGGCGAACCGGGCGTGCCGCCGGTTGCAGCGGCGCTTGCGAACGCGATCTTTGCGGCAACGGGCAAACGCATTCGCCGCCTGCCGGTCCGCGACCAGCTGATGGCCTGATAGCAGGGCCCCATAGATAAAGGAAAGGCGCCACAGGGCGCCTTTTTAGTTGGTTGGGAAGGGTTGGTTTGGTTGGGAGGGTTCTTAGAAACGGAAGGCCAGGCCGATACTGGTGATATAATTGTCGAATTTGTAGGTTACGACGCGGGCACGAAGGCTGAGGTGATCGCCGATGGCGCGCTCATAGCCCACCATGCCCGCTACAGCGTTATAAGACGCGTCTTCTTCCACGCCAGAATAGACATAAGACGAACTGGCATGGGCATATCCCGCGCCAACGGTGAACAGGTTGCGGCCGCTGGCAAAACCCATGGTCGCCAGGGCCGACCACTGGCTTTTATAGAAATCCTCGGAATCAGCTTCGTCAAAGACATAGCCAGCAGACGTGGTGCCAACGGCGCCCTCAAGACCAAAGACCAGATTGTCGTCGGTTTGTTTGCGCAAGCCCGCCATGCCGCCATAATAGGTGCCGGTTGGGTCGTCGCCGGACAGATAGCCCACTTCGCCGCCCAGGAAGCCGCCATCAAAATGTTTGGTATCATCAGCGCAGGCTGTAGCCGACGCAGCCAGGATGGCCGCTGTCGTCAAAAGTAATTTCATCTGATTTCCCCAAAAATCGTGTCTCTGTAGCTAAGAGACGCCATGGCCGTGGGGGAACCGCCATTCGAAATACAGGTGGGTGGGGAATAATTTCCGCAAAGGTGGTTTTTACATCCAGGCCTTCTTTGATGTTTCCACTTCAAAAAGGATGCGGTCATGCCATGCTTGTGCGTCACCAAGGGGCACATAGGGGATGGTCAGCGTCTGTCCGGCCAGCTGGACCTTCAGGGTGGCCAGCCCCCTTCGCCGTTGGCTGGGGCTTTGGGTCATGGACACGGTCTGGGCCTTGTGGAACGGGAAGGCCGTCATGCGAGAACCGACAAAACCCTGCCGCACAACGGCGACCTTGCCGTCGCTCCAGTAGCCAAAGCGTGCGTGGCGCAGCAAGACAAGGGGCGTGACCATGAATGGTACCGCAAGCACGAGCAGTCCAAGGGCACCCTGTGTGGCGGTCAACGGGATCGCCGCCAGCACGGCCGGGATCAGGAACCAATAGAAAACTGTTTTCCAGACATAGAAGCGCGAGATGGAGCGCAGTTGCATCGTTCGCCAATCCAATTGCCCAAACAGCTTGTCCGCCAGCGCCTGGTAGAAGGGCGGCTGCACGCTGGGGATAATGAAGCTTGATTTCCTGTTCTGTGCCGAATTTTTGGCTTTGCCGAAACCAACCTGCCTCAAAACCAGGTGCCAGCGCCCCAAAAGCCGCGCGGGCCAGGGTTGGTTGATCTGCAGGCTTTGCACCTTGGTCTCTGGAACGCTGGTTTCAAGCCGTTCGAACAAACCGGTTTCTCGGTGGTAGCGCCCATCAGCATAGGAAAGCCGGAAGCGGTAGTAGACTATGACGGCCCCAATAACTGAGAACATCGTCAGAAGCAGCAGCACCATCATGATACCAGCCGCAAACAACAGCCCAAGGACTGTGGCGTCATCGCCAGTAAAAGGAATGATCGATGTCTCGATAAAAGCTTCGGCGTCTTTTTCCCAGGCGTCGAACTGCTGGAAGGTGGCGCCCATCGCGATACCGGCGACCACCCAGATGTTGTTGTTGGACAGGCCATAGCGGGCGAGTTCGGAAATCGGCTGCGCAAGAAGGAGCTCACTTTCCAATGCGTCAGGCGACGGGGCTTCGGCATCGGCGGGGGTGGCGGGTTTGTCTTCAGTGGCGGACGGTATGTCCCGGCGTTCCAATACCGTACGGCGGATGTCCAGTGCGAGCGGCGCGGGAATACCCGCCAAACTGACTTCCTCGTCACTTGATCCCGCACTTTCAAGCGCCAGGGCAACGAGGCCGAAGGGCCGGAAGTAGAAGGGTTCCTTGATAACCACATTCTGAATGCGGTCGAACGACAGCGTAAGCCGCTTCTTGTTGAACACGCCGCGGTTAATCAGGAAGGTCTGCCCGTCAAGCCGGAACCGGAAGTTGAGGTAACTCAGGATGCCGCCAATCAGCAATGCTGCCCCAGCGGCGGCGGCGATTGCCCCCAGAATGAACCATCTGTTGTCGCCAGTGAAGATTGCGATACCACCCAGGTAGGCGACATTCTGGATGCCGTTCTTGGCAAAGCCGACAATGAATTTGATGATGAAATGGATGATGGCTGCGGGCGCCAGCCGGTTCCACGTCTCGCCGCTCAGGCTCTCAATCGTGGTGGTGTGTTGTTCAGGCGCGGTCATCGGCTTCGCCCGCCAGTTTGAGAACGAAGGACTTCAGGTCTGTGGCTTGCTCTTCGCCAAGCGCCGGGATCTTCATATCGGCAGACCCGCCACCAGCGGTGAAGAATTTAAGTGTCGACAGGCCAAAGATGCGCTCGACCGGGTTGCGCTCAATTTCCACATGCTGGATTCGATTGAATGGCAGCGCGAGCCGCTTCTGCCAGATCACACCAGACCTGAAATGGATGTCATGGCTGCGCACGGCAAAGCCACTGTATTTTGCCTGAAGCTGACAGACGGCAACAATCACCGGCAGCACAGCCAGAGGCAACAGAAAGCCCCATGGCGCGCTGAGGACGCTGCTTTCAATCTTGCCGATGGCCAAAAGTACGGTGAAGGCAATTGTGGGGATGGCCCACACCAGGAGGGATTCGCAGATCAACAGGCCCGCGTAGCGATGGTGCAAAGGCTCGAAGGCGATTGTGGCAACTGTTGGAATATCTTCTGCGCGTATTTGCGCGTTTGAAAAGGCCTGGTCTGCCACTATGCTGTCCCCCATCCGGTCCGTCCTTCCCGTCAGCTCCCCAGCGACAGGTTATGGATTTTAGTCGTGTTAATGCATCCGCACTTGAATGCCTCTTCTATAGCTGGGTATAAGGCACGGAAAGCGCAAGGGGCGCAAGACACCTGGTAAAGAGACATCATGGCACCACCGATGTTGAGCTTGAAGGATATTGACCTGCACTGGGGCGCGGACCCGGTGCTGGATAAGCTTGAAATGCATATCGGCTATGATGAGCGCCTGTGCCTTGTGGGCCGGAACGGCACGGGCAAATCCACGCTCCTGAAGCTTGTGGCAGGGATTATCGAGGCCGACGGCGGTGAACGCTGGGTTCAGCCCGGCGCGCGTATCGCCTACCTGCCGCAGGAACCTGACGCCAGCGGCTATGCCACCCTGAAGGATTATATCGTTGCGGGGCTACCCGCAGACGAGCAGGACCAGACCTACCGCGCGGATGTGCTGATCGAGGACCTGAGCGTGGTGGGCGACGCCGACCCCAAGACCGCGTCTGGTGGGGAACTGAGGCGTGCAGCGCTTGCCCGCACCCTGATTGGCGAGCCTGACCTGTTGCTTCTGGACGAGCCAACCAACCATATGGACATCGCCACCATCGAATGGCTTGAGAGCTATCTTAAGGCCTGGCGCGGCGCGATGGTGCTGATCAGCCACGACCGGACATTCCTGAATAATCTGGCGACCGCCTGCCTATGGCTTGACCGCGGCAAGATCAGGCGGCTGGATGAAGGCTTCGACAAGTTCGAAGAGTGGCAGGAGAAGGTGTATGGTGAAGAAGCCGAATCCCTGAAGAAGCTGGACAAATTCATCAAGGAAGAGACCCGTTGGTCGGTTGAAGGCATCAGTGCCCGCCGCACAAGGAACCAGGGCCGCATGCGCCGCCTGCAGGGCCTGAGGCAGGAACGCCGCAGCGTGATCAAGGCCACGGGACAGGTGAATATCTCGCTCGCAGGCGCAGACAAATCCGGCGCGCGAGTGATCGAGGCCAAGGGCATCTCCAAGGCCTTCGGCGGGCGCACGCTGTTTGAGGATTTCTCCGTCCGCATCAACCGGGGCGACCGGGTCGGCATCATCGGGCCGAACGGCGTGGGCAAATCCACGCTCCTCAAGGTGCTCATCGGCGAAATGGAGCCCGACAGCGGCGAGATCAAGCGCGGCACCAACCTTGAGACGCTGGTAATTGACCAGAAGCGCGCTGACCTGAAGGACGATATGACCATCACGGACGTGCTGACCGGCGGCCGCGGCGAATGGGTACATATCGGCGATGAGACCAAGCACATCATGTCCTACCTGAAGGACTTCCTGTTCGACCCAAGCGTGGCCAACACCCCGGTGTCGGCGCTTTCGGGCGGGGAACGGAACCGGCTGCTGATCGCCAAGAATTTCGCCCGGCCATCGAACCTGATGATCCTGGACGAGCCGACGAACGACCTGGACATGGACACGCTGGACCTGTTGCAGGAAGTACTGGCGGACTACAAAGGCACGATCCTGCTTGTCAGCCACGACCGGGATTTTCTCGACCGCGTGGTGACAAGCTCGATTGTGCTCGAAGGCGACGGTACGGCGACGGAATATGCTGGCGGCTATACCGATTATCTGGCGCAGCGGAAGCTCTCAAGCCAGCCCAAGGCGGAACCCAAAGCCGATAAGGCCAAGGTGGTTTCCATCAAGGACGCGCCCCAGAATGCCAGCCGCAAGAAGGCTACCAAGCTTTCCTACAAGGACCAGCGCGAGCTTGACCATCTGCCGGCCGAGGTCGAGGCCCTGAGCCAGCAGATGCAGCAGATGGAGGCTGAACTTTCAGACCCGGCACTTTATGCCAAGGACCCGGCGCGCTTTAATGCGCTTAGCAAGGAGCTTGAAACCCGGCGGGACGAGCTTGACGCCAAAGAGCTTCGTTGGCTGGAGCTTGAAGAGCTGAAGGAGAGTCTGGAGGGATGAGGAGACGGCTGACCGAGCTAGGGTGGTTTGGCCTGATGCAGGCCCGGGCTTGCCTGTTTGGCGCCCTGTTGATCATCCTGATCCTGCTGACCCGCTATTTCTGGCCCGAGGATGCCCTGATCGCGCGGTATGACTTTCTGTTCCTGGCGGCGCTGTTGATCCAGATCATCATGCTCAGGTTCCGGCTCGAGACCTGGGATGAGGCCAAGGTGATTCTTGTGTTCCACATTGTGGGCACGGTGATGGAGCTTTACAAAACCTCGCAGGGGTCCTGGACCTATCCGGAAGCAAACGTCATCCGCGTCGCCGGCGTACCGCTTTTCGCGGGCTTCATGTATGCGTCGGTTGGCAGTTATTTCGCCAGGGTCTGGCGGCTATTTGACTTCCGCTTTACCGGCTATCCGCCCATGTGGGCGACAGTGGTTCTGTCTGCCGTCATTTATGTGAACTTCTTCACCCATAAGTTCTTCTACGACCTCCGCTATCTGCTGTTTGCGGCTGTCATTGTCATCTTCGGGCGCACGTGGGTCTATTTCACCTCGCCTTTTGGCCACCGGCGGCGCCTGCCACTGGTGTTCGCACTTGTGTGTATCGCCACGGTGATCTGGGGGGCAGAGAATTTCAGTACGCTCGGCAACATATGGGTCTACCCACACCAGCAAAATGGCTGGGCCTTTGTGCCAGCCTCCAAGCTGGGGTCCTGGTTCCTGCTGATGATTGTCTCCGGCGTGCTGGTGAGCCTGGTGCAGCGCCCGAAGGCGGAAGTGCGGCTAGAGGTTCGCGAGCGCGACGCCTAGATCTCGTTCCATCAGCTTGATATTGCGCTGGTTGGCCTTGAAACCAAGGTCGAACAGGTCGCCGACAATCGGGATGGAGCCCACGACCCAGTCAATCACCAGATTGCCCAGCATGCGCATGATGATGGTGCGGCTGACACCGATCCGGAAAGCCTCGAAAATGATATAGGCGGCCATGGCGGCGGTGACAGTGTCGCCCGCCACCGGCACGAGGCCGAAGATGCTATCCAGACCGAAGCGGATTTTGGTGCCCGGAATGCGAAACTGGCTGTCGAGCAGGCGTGCAAGCCGGTGCACGCGCTTCAGCCGCTTGCGCTCAAGGTCGGATGGTCTGTTATGGTCAGGTGCCGTCAAGCGGTGCTCCAAATGAAAAAAAAGGCAGGGCACGGATGCCCTACCTTCTTATGTAGTAACGCTTTTTCTTGCTGCAAGGCTGGCTAGTTGGAGAAGCCGACCAGGTCCCCGAAGTGAACGGTGAACACAAGGGCGACCGCTGCCAGCGCAAACAGCTTCACCAGAAGCGGTGTCACGAACTTCACCCACTGCACATAAGGGATCTTCCCCAGCGCCAGGGTGCCCACCACCAGCGCGCTGGTTGGCACCACCATGTTGGTGAAGCCGTCCCCGAACTGGTAGGCCAGAACAGCTGTCTGCTGGCTCACGCCTGTGAGCTCCGCAAGGGGCGACATGATCGGCATGGTCACGAACGCCTGGCCGGACCCACTTGGGATAAAGAAGTTGGTGATGGTTTGGACCGCCAGCATGCCAAGGGCAGACACATCCGCCCCCGTGCCTTCAAGGAGGCTTGCGATGGAATTGATGATGGTGTCGATGATCATACCGTCGGTCAGCACCACCTCAATCGTGCGCGCGAACCCGATAAGGAGGGCCGCCGCCGTCATCTCTGCAGCGCCGTCGATGAAGGTTTTGGAGGCATCATTGGGCGCCATGCGCGAGATCAGCATGGTCAGCACGCCGATCGCCAGGAAGATTGTGTTCAGTTCGCCGATATACCAGTCCATCGTCTGTGCGCCATAGACGAACAAAACAATGCCGCCAATGAAGACCGTCAGGATAAGCGACCGCTGCCAGGTGAGGCTGACATCATGCGGCAGGTCAAAGCCCTTGGAATAGTCCACATGAGCCACCAGGCTCTTGGACGGGTCGGCCTTGATCTTGCGGGCGTAGGCATAGATATGCTGAAAGGAGATGGCAAGGCAGATCACAAACAGCACGATCCGGAACCCAAGGCCCGATGTGGCCGGAAGCCCGGCAATATTCTGCGCGATCAGCAGGCCGAACGGGTTGGTGCCCGCGGTTGCCCAGCCAACGCCGTAGCTTGCCCATAGGATGCCCATGGCGACGATGCTGTCGAGCTTCATGGCCAGACACATGGTCACCAGAATGGGGATCAGCGGCATATATTCTTCGCCCATCCCGATGGTGAAGGCCCCAAGGCCAAATAGCGTCAGCGTGCCGGCGATCAATATGCCCGGGTTGCCGTCAAACGCGCGCACAGCGCGGAACAGCAGCGCATCAATGGCGCCGGACGCCCGCAGAAGCGCGATCACACCGCCCACCAGGAATACCAGGAACACGATGTCCTGCGCGGCTTCAAGTCCGCGCGGGATAGCCGACAGGAAATGCCAGGCGTCCAGCGACGGCGCGTCTGCGGCCGGCGCATAAGTGCCCGGCACGACCATCTCGCGGCTTTCGTTAAACGGCGCTGGCGCGCGTTCGAATGTTCCCGCCGGGATCACGTAGCTCAGGAGCTGCGCGACAAAAATCATTGAAAAAATCAGAACCAGCGAATCCGGGAAACGGCTTTTCTTTGCCGGGATTGCCTGATCGTCTCCTGAAGCCATGTGCTTCCTCCCTTACCCCTTAAGTCCCAAGCGCCTGTTTTGCCTGCCGACACTTGTTGCTATGGTTTTACGAAGCAGGCTGGTAAAAAGCGAGCCTTTCTTTTTCGGAGAACAGTGCAGGCATGGCTGAGATAAATCTGGATATTGTGGCGGAAACGGACGCCGAAGCTTTTATGGGCCTGCTTCTGCTGGCGGACCCATCAGTCGGCCTGATCATGGAGTATCTTGCGGACGGCACGCTCTTTAGCGCCCGGTGGGACGGCGTGGTGGTAGGCGTCTTCGTACTGCTGCCCCTTGATGACGCCCGGTGGGAACTGAAGAATATTGCCGTGGCGCCCGAATGGCAGAAAAAGGGAGTGGGAAAGGCCCTTTTATATGCAGCGATAGCGGAAGCACGCAGGGCAGGCGTAGTGCAACTGGATGTGGGTACCGGCAACTCCAGCCTTGATCAGCTTGCTTTCTACCAGAAGGCGGGTTTCCGTATGCACCGTATCGCCAGGAACTACTTCACCCTCAACTACCCCGAGCCGATCTTTGAGAACGGCATCCAGTGCCGCGACATGGTGGTGCTGACTTTCGGTCTGGGTGAGACAGGCGATTATTGAGCCGCATTTTTTGGCTCGCCCCTTGCATGCAATTTGCGCGTCATAGCAGCAGATGGGGGACAATATGCACGTCGAAAATTTTCTGAAATCAATGGAAAGCAGCTCGGGCCAGGGGCTGAAGCGCTCTTCGGCCACATCTTCAAACGCAGCTGACTTCAAGGCCGCCTTTCATGAAGCCATGACTGGCGCGGCAAAAAAGGACGCGCAAGCGGCAACAGTTACCGCCATTCGCCTGGATAATCCGCTTGCGGCGGATATGTGGCCCGACCGGTTTTCCGCGCGCATGACCTATGCAGCAGAAAAACTTGGGTTAAGCGTCGACGAAGCAAAAGAGAGATTCGCCTTGATCGCCATGCGGGCGAAGGAAGAAGGTGGCTTCGAGAACCCCAAGGGGTTTCTGGCTTCATTGAGCGCCGAAGAAAGGGAAGTCCTGCAGCATGTCCAGGGGTTGGCTGACCAGATTGATGCAAGGGGTGTTGACCAACTGGACAATGAAGGTGCTCTCAATCTGTTGATTCCGCCAGGCGCCCAGCGTGATTTCAACAATGATGGCTTTCGTGGCATCGGAGAGGGGCTGACTTTTCAAATGCCGCCTGACAGCGCACCGCAGGAATTGAAAGATGCCTGGGCTGACCTGACAGAAGATATGAGCTTCAAGGACCGTCTGATGGCGGAAGGGCGTTTCCTGACACTGTTTGCTTCGGCGAACGTAAAAGCAGACGCGTCAGGAAAACCAGTTGGGATCTATGGCCCACGTGATCCCGAGTACCGCAATCCTTTTGAAGTTCCGGGGTTCTCTTATCGTGAGTTTGGAGAAGAAAAACTGGAAGTAATCGAACGATTACGCAACGAGGTTAGTGAAGCCCAATATAGGGCAGAGAAAACTTTCTGGACCGACTATCTCCGTAAGCTGGATGAGTTTGGTGTCGAAACCGACCGACAGGACAATCTGGCCAACGCTTGACGGCAGTGCCAAGGTTGGAGTCGCGTTCCGTCATAGTGCACGACGGCCCTTAATCACGCCTTCCGTTTAGCGAAACATAACCGTGGATGGGTGAATACAACCTGTGTGGTTGAATTTCTTGGCGTTTGTCCGGTTTGGCCTTGTCACTGCAGCAGGCTCGGCTACCTTGGTAAGGCTTGGGGGCGTGTGTAAGAGGTGGATGTATGGCCAGAGGCAGCAAGAAAGCGGCAGATGGTAAGGGTGCAGAAGCACCAGAAACGCAAAACGGGACGAGTGACGTGGCAAAGCCGAAAAAAAAGAAAGCAGGTGGCAGCCTGTTTCTCTGGATTTTGGTGTCGCTATCGGTTTCCGCGCTTTGGTGGGCCCAGCACGCAATGGCGTCGTACTAAGTTGGGGTCACAAGCTACTTTGTCGGTTGGTCTCAATCGGCAGCTTCTCTGTTCTCGCACGCGAAATACTCTTCCGACAAGGGGTGAGGGGCATAGGAAAATGAATTTTCAAGCGTGCCATCTTTTCGCAGGACGAAAGTGGTCCGTGTACTAACGCCATGGGTAGTGTAACCGGTTTCGCAGCTTTTTGATTGCGCATTTGTATGAAACTTAACGCCAACCACTCCCTCTGGTCCTGAGTATTTCTCCAGTTTGACAGTCTTTCCAGCAGCAATGGTGCCCAACAGATACTGCTTTTGCGCAATACCTACTGTGACCTCTTCTAGCGCGAAGGCGCTTTCGTTAATCACGAGAATTGTGTTGGAGGCAGAAACTGAAAACCAAATCCTAATAAGGATGGGTGACGAAGCCAAAAGGACAACGGTGCTGACAACCGCAAAAGCAATCGCGATGTGTCGTCTAGAGGATTTCATAATGCCTTAAAGCCCCACGTCCCAGCAGTCCTTGATCCGCACGTCGGAAATCCACAGCTTGTCCCAGCGGCTGAGCTTTTCATCCTTGCCGAGAAGCTTGGGTGATGCCGGTTCGATGGGCGCGAATTCGTCGCGGCAGTTCATGATGCGGGCGTTGAAGGCGCCTTTGCGCACCCCGTCAATATCGCAGGTGACGGCCGTCACCACGCCGCAGCGCTGGCACAGCCAGAAGCGTGCGCTTTCTGATCCCTGTTCAAACAGGCTGATGGCTGCTTCATTCTGGATTTCGATTTCCATGCTGGCGTCCGGAATTGAGACCCACGCCGCGCCGTTCATGGTGCAGAAATCGCAGTCGCATGCGCGGGGCGTCAGGTGGCTGGCGGTCTCATCACATGTGATGCGCACGGCGATGTTGCCGCAGTAACAGCTGCCTTCCATATGTGTCATCGCCTGCTCCCTTGCCAATGCGTGCGTGGCTAAACTTTACATGGATTAAGGGGCGCGACCAGAGGGAAAATCCCGCAATTTTCCCTGTTCAAGTGCTTCAAATCTGCTAAGAAGAGGGCCACCAACGGCTGGCTGCGTCCGCGCCGCCGTGCATCAATGTGTATTTAAGGGCTTTTGGGGACCTGTGTCTCCGGCTCGAGGGACTATCAGAGGGTACCATGGCAGGTCATTCCAAGTTTAAAAACATCATGCACCGCAAGGGTGCGCAGGACAAAAAGCGTTCCAAGATTTTTTCCAAGCTGAGCCGTGAAATTACGGTCGCTGCGAAAATGGGTGGCGAGGATGTGGATACCAACCCACGCCTTCGTCTGGCAGTGGCAAACGCGAAATCCCAGTCCATGCCGAAAGACAATATCGAGCGCGCGATCCAGAAAGCGTCGGGCGGTGACGCCGAGAACTATGACGAGATGCGCTACGAGGGTTATGGCTCCGGCGGCGTTGGCGTGATCGTTGAAGCGCTGACGGATAACCGAAACCGGACAGCTTCCGAAGTACGCACCATCTTCAACAAGGCGGGCGGCAACATGGGCGAAAGCGGCAGCGTGAATTTCATGTTCGACCGTGTTGGTGAAATCACCTATCCAGCTGACGCAGCGGATGCTGACGCCATGTTCGAAGCGGCGCTTGAAGCGGGCGCCGAAGAAGTTGAAAGCGATGAGGACGGCCACGCAATATACACTGACGGGGCAGACCTGCACGCCGTTGTTGAAGCGCTGACCGCTGCACTCGGTAAAGAGCCCGACAACGCAAACCTGATCTGGAAGCCGAAAGAGCCGATTGAGCTCGACAAAGACGGCGCAGAGAAGATGATGCGCCTGATTGATGCGCTCGAAGACAATGACGACGTCCAGACCGTTTACGGCAACTACACCATTCCGGAAAGCGTTCTGGCGGAACTTGACGCTGAATAATTTTGGATGGCCCGCGCCTTCCCGGGGGCGGGCCTTCTTCATCACCAAAGGGGACCATCACGCATGAGGCTGCTGGGGCTTGATCCCGGCCTAAGGAATACAGGCTGGGGCATTGTTGAAAGCGTAGGTACGCGGCTCTCGCATGTCGCCAATGGCGTCGTGAAATCCGATCCCAAGAAATCGCTGGCTGAACGGTTGGTGGAACTCTCAGAAGGTCTTGAAGAAGTTATTGCCGAATGGCAGCCGCAGTCCTGTGCGGTGGAAGAAACTTTCGTCAACAAGAACCCCACCTCTACCCTGAAACTGGGCCAGGCGCGTGGCATTGCGCTTCTGATTCCGGCGCGGGCTGGCCTGCCAGTTGCTGAATATACGCCGAACCATGTGAAGAAATCTGTCGTTGGTGTGGGCCACGCCGCCAAGGAACAGGTGGACGCCATGGTGCAGGTGCTTTTGCCGGGGGTGAAAATTAATGGCCCGGATGCGGCAGATGCGCTTGCAGTTGCCATCTGTCATGCGCATCATGTCAGCACAATGAAAAATCTCGGGGGGATCAAATATTGATCGCGAAACTGACAGGCCTCTTGGACAGCACTGGTGAAGACTGGGCTATCATCGACGTGAACGGGGTTGGCTATCTGGTGCACAGCTCCAGCCGCAGCCTGTCTGCGCTCCCTGGCCGCGGTGAAGCCGCCCAGATGCATATTGAAACCGTCGTGCGGGAAGACGCGATCACGCTGTTTGGTTTTATCGATGTGATCGAGCGCGACATGTTCCGGCTATTAACAAGCGTGCAGGGGGTTGGGGCCAAGGTTGGTCTTGCGATCCTGTCGGCGCTTTCGCCAACCGATCTGCAGAATGCCATCGCGGCGCAGGACAAAACAGCTGTGTCACGTGCCAAGGGCGTCGGCCCGAAAGTGGCCACGCGGATCGTGACGGAACTGAAGGACAAGGTAACCGGCCTTGTGTTCGCGCCCAAGGGGGTAGAAATGGGCACTATGGGTGTGCCCCAAAGTGCCCAAACGGGTGGTAGTGCCCAAAGTGCCCTTGAGGATGCTGTGTCGGCGCTCGTCAACCTGGGCTACAAGCGCGTGGAGGCCCACGGTGCCGTTGCCAAGGTGATCGCAGACGTTGGCGAAGGCGCGACCGTTGCAGCACTTGTTCCTGCCGCACTGAAGGAGCTGAGTAGCCTATGAGTGAGCTCGGAGAAGACCGGTTGGTTGATCGCTCCGAAACCGGCGGCGACACGCTTGATGTGGGGCTAAGGCCCCAGACTCTCAGGGAATTTATCGGCCAGCAACAGGCGCGGGAAAACCTTGAGGTCTTTATCGGCGCCGCACGCACGCGGGCTGAGGCCATGGATCATGTGCTGTTCTTTGGCCCGCCGGGGCTGGGTAAAACCACGCTGGCACAGATCGTGGCGCGCGAACTGGGCGTGAATTTCCGCGCGACAAGTGGCCCCGTGATCTCGAAAGCCGGTGATCTGGCCGCGTTGCTGACCAACCTGCAGGAGCGCGATGTCCTGTTTATCGATGAAATTCATAGGCTTAACCCGGCGGTGGAGGAAGTTCTCTATCCGGCGATGGAAGATTTCCAGCTTGACCTGATCATCGGCGAAGGCCCTGCTGCACGCTCTGTGCGGATTGATCTGCCGCCTTTCACACTTGTGGGGGCGACCACACGTTCCGGCCTGATCACCAAGCCCCTCAGGGATCGTTTCGGAATCCCAACGAGATTGGAGTTCTACACAACCGAGGAACTGACAGAAGTGGTGCGTCGCGGCGCCCGGCTTTTGGACCTCAAGATGACCGAAGAAGGCGCCCGCGAAGTGGCGGCCCGGTCGCGCGGCACGCCGCGGATTGCCGGACGGCTGCTCAGGCGAGTTCGGGATTTCGCGCTGGTGGCGGAAAAGGATGTTGTAGACGCGCCCCACGCGGACGCCGCCCTCACCCGCCTTCAGGTCGATAACCTGGGCCTCGATACCATGGACCGGCGCTACCTGAAGTGTATCGGCGAAACCTATATGGGCGGTCCGGTGGGCGTTGAGACTCTGGCTGCCGCGCTCAGTGAACCGCGCGACGCAATTGAGGATATTATCGAGCCCTATCTGATGCAGATTGGCCTTGTGCAGCGCACGCCGCGTGGGCGGATGCTGTCGCCCGATGGCTGGAAGCATCTGGGCATCGCACCACCACCGGGCAAGGAAACCGGCCAGCTGGATATGTTAGGCAAGTAATGAACACACCTCAGACACCAGAAGGCGCCTGGAACGATGGCGTATTCCAGTTCCCGATCCGGGTTTACTATGAAGACACCGATGTTGGCGGCATGGTCTATCATGGCCGGTACGTAAGCTTCTTTGAGCGCGTGCGCACCGAAAGCATCCGGAATTCTGCAGCAGATGTTAACTATCTGTTTGACCTGCCAGAATCCGAAGGTGGGCCGCTTACCTATGTGGTGTCGAATATTAATATCCGCTATCACAGGCAGGCCAAGGTTGGCGATGTGCTGATGGGCCATTCGATGGTCAAGCGCGTGCGCGCCGCAGCCATTGAAGCCAAGCAGTGGATCACACGGGACGGGGAATTGGTCGCGGAAGCCGATGTGCTGGTCGCGGTTATTGGAAATGATGGTCGGCCACGCCGCTGGCCCAATTCTGCCAAAAAGTGCTGGCAGGACTGGATGGACGCGGCGGCCGCCGCACAAGACAGTTAAGGTTTCGGGGAGAGTTTGATGCAGGTTCAGACAGTGGAATCAGTCCAGCTTGGTGGGAATGTGCCCGATTTTTCGATCATGGGTATGTTCCTTCAGGCTGACTTTATCGTGCAGGCCGTGATGATCATGCTGATCGCCGCCAGCCTCTGGAGCTGGTCGATCATCTTCAACACGTGGGCGCGGCTCAAGGATGCCCGCACGCAGGCAAATGACTTCGAGGACCGCTTCTGGTCCGGCGGCAGCCTGGATGATCTCTATAATGGCCTCAAGGCCGCTCCAGCCCACCCCATTGCAGCGGTGTTCGTGGCTGCGATGCGGGAGTGGCAGCGCAGTCTGGCGAAACGCTCCATGGGCGTTGACAAGCTCACCGTGCAGGACCGCATCTACAAGGCCATGCACGTAACCACCAGCCGCGAGATGGACCGGCTGGAAGGGCAGGTGGGCTATCTGGCAACCATTGGGTCAGCCGCGCCCTTTGTGGGCCTGTTTGGCACCGTATGGGGTATCATGAACAGCTTCACCTCCATCGCGACCGCAAGCGACACCTCGCTGGCCACTGTGGCGCCTGGTATCGCCGAAGCGCTGCTCGCGACCGCCTTTGGCCTTGTTGCCGCTATCCCGGCTGTGATCGCCTACAACAAGCTGTCGACGGACTTGGGGAGATATGCGGGACGTGTGGAAGGCTTTTCTGACGAATTCGCCGCGATCCTTTCCCGCCAGCTTGACGAGCAGGGGCACTAGACATGGGCGCGACGGTAACATCAGGCGGCCGGGTTGAAGGTGCCCGGCGCAGGCGGGGGCGGTATCAGCCGCTTGCCGAGATCAACGTGACGCCTTTCGTGGACGTCATGCTGGTGCTTCTAATCGTATTTATGGTGACGGCGCCGCTCCTGACCGCTGGGGTGCCAGTAGACCTGCCGAAGGCTGCCGCCAAGCCATTGCCGCAGGACAGCAAGCCCCTTGAGATTTCGATCGATCAAAATGGTGCCATATTCATTGTCGACACTGAAGTTGGCCTTGAAGAGCTGATTCCACGTCTTACAGCCATTTCGGGCGAGAGCCGGGAAACCCGCATTTATGTGCGTGGGGACACTAAACTGGATTATGGCAGGGTGATGGAAGTGATCGGCGCGATCAATGCCGCTGGTTATACCAAGGTAGCCCTGGTGGCCGAGCAGAAATAAGTCTGGATAGCGTAAGCGTGTCGAAGTCTGAAACAATCGGATGGATGTTCTCAGCCTCGCTCCACCTCGGGGTGGTGACAGTTGCGCTTGTGGGCTTACCCGATTGGTCCAAGGAACGCCTGACACCACCGCCCCCCATCGCGATTGAATTCGTCAAGATTGCCGATAAAACACAGGTGGCTGCGCCTGAACCGGAAGAAAAGCCGCAGGAACAAACCGCTACGGAAAAACCGCAGCCAAACTATGCCCGCGAAGAAGTGGTGGCGGAAGCGCCGGCAGAGGCTGTACCGCTACCTGACGCCAAACCGGTTAAAAAAGTTACGGAACCGAAACCAAAACCGAAGCCCGAAATCAGTGCACGCAACAAGCTGATTGCCCGGACGGCGCCGCAGTCAAAGCCAAAGCCCCCATCCAGGCTCAAGTCCAGCAGGATTGCCGCCCTGATCGACCGCTCTATCAAGGAAGAGCAGGAGCAAGCGCCGAAGGACGAGGAAAAGAAAGAGGAAAAGGTGGAGCAGAAGAAAGAAGAGGCAAAGCCTGACCTTCTTTCTGGCCTGCGGGGGAGGATCGCCACTGCTAACCTCGTGACGGCGCTATCGAACAAGATGGCGAGTTGCTGGCGGCTGCCAGCTGGGGCAAAAGGCGTGGAAGATATGCGTGTAACCATGAAGATTTGGGTGACGTCGGATGGCAGTTTGCTTCGACCACCGGAGCCTGTGGGTGTCGGGGATATCAACAGCCCTGAAAACGCCTTTTTCCGGGTGTTTGTTGAAAGCGCCCAGCGTGCTGTTGCCCTGTGCGCACCGTTTCCAGAGGCTACTGAATATCTTCGTGAAACGGGGCAACAATATATTCTTTTTAACTTTGACCCGAGCCAGTTCTTGGGCGGATAGGCAGAGCGAAAATGATGGCGAGTAGATTTGGGATTTTCTTGATCTTGTTGGTGCTGGCGGGCACGAACGCGGTGCATGCGCAGTTGGTGGTGGATGTTAACCGCGGCAACGTGGAGCCTGTGCCGATTGCGGTGCCAGAGTTTGCCCCGGTCGAGGATGTTGAGACACCAACGGGCAAGCTGTCGGATATCGGGGCCAGCATCTCGGATGTGATCACATCCAACCTGATATCTACCGGCCTTTTCCGCGCCGTAGACCGCAACGCTTTCATCGAGAAAATTACCGCGGCGCCCACGCGCCCACGCTTTGCCGCATGGCGGCCCCTTGCGGTTCAGGCCTTGGTGACTGGGCGCCTCAACATGCTGCCAAACGGCAACCTCCGGGTGGAATTCCGCCTGTGGGACGTGGTTGGGGAAGTGCAGATGGAAGGCGTCGGCTATACAACGCCAGTATCCAACTGGCGCCGTATTGCCCATGTGATTTCAGACCGGATCTACAGCCGCCTGACGGGTGAAGAAGGCTACTTCGATACCCGGATCGTTTATATCGCTGAGCAGGGTGATCCGCTTAGCCGTGTGAAGCGCCTGGCGATCATGGATCAGGACGGCGCCAACCAGCAGTTCCTGACCGATGGCAGCTATCTCGTACTGACACCTCGGTTCTCGCCCAACAGGCAGGAAATCACATACCTTAGCTACTTCAATGATCGGCCGCGAGTATATCTCTACAACATCCTGTCGAACAAGTTCGAGGTGCTTGGGGACTTCCCGAACATGACCTTCGCGCCGCGCTTCTCGCCTGATGGCAATAAGGTGATCATGAGCCTCGCGGAAGACGGCAATTCCGATATTTATGTCATGGACCTGCGGACCAGGAAGGTGACACGCCTGACCGATGACCCGGGCATTGATACATCGCCGTCCTATTCGCCGGACGGCAGCCGAATTGTGTTCAACTCCGACCGGGGCGGCACTCAGCAGCTATATGTTATGGATGCTGACGGTTCGAATGTGCAGCGCATAAGTTTTGGGCGCGGGCGCTATGCCACACCGGTGTGGTCCCCTCGTGGTGACCTCGTAGCGTTCACTAAAATCGGGGAAGGCAAATTCCGGATTGGTGTAATGCGCCCAGATGGCAGTGGGGAGCGCCTGCTGACCAACGCATATCAGGACGAGGGCCCGACATGGTCGCCCAACGGTCGCGTGCTGATGTTCTTTCGCACGCCGCCCTATAACCAAGGTGCGAACGGCGGGAAGCCGTCGCTCTGGAGTGTGGATCTGACAGGCTATAACGAGCGCCAAGTACCGACGCCGTTTGATGCATCTGACCCCGCATGGTCACCACCTCTGCCGGTTACAACGAGGCAGCGCTAGTGAGCAGAGACGAAAAGGGGCTGGAAGGCCCCTTCTTTATTCTTCGAACTCATATTCGTTGCTTTTGAACCGTTTCATGTCACGGCGGTACCTGAGAGTTGACCAGGGCCACAATGTGTAGATGCGGCCATCATCTCCTTGGTACCAGCTCTTACAGTGTCCAGCCCAGACAGTGCCTTCAAGGTCTTTCTGGATTTGGGCATCGTAAGCATTTGCTGCCTGTTCTTTCACATCAAGGGCGGTTGCCCCTTTTGCCGCCATCTCCTCTAGCGCAGACATTATATACCCAACTTGAGCCTCAATCATCACGATGACACTATTATGCCCCAAGCCGCTGTTGGGCCCCAAGAGCATAAAGAGGTTCGGGAACCCCGGCATGGCGACTGTGCGGTGGGCGCGAATGCCATCGGCCATGTAGCTGCTCATATCCAACCCGTTTTTGCCTTTGATGGTAACGCCTTCCATCTGGTCCCAAGGTTTGAAGCCAGTGGCATAGATGATGGTATCGACAGGGCGGACCGTGCCGTCATTTGTAACAATACCTTCCGGTCGGATCTCTTTGATGCCATCGGTGACTAGCGCGACATGGTCTCGCTGCAGAGCTGGAAAATAGGTATCTGAAGCCAGTATGCGTTTGCAGCCGATAGGGTAATCAGGCGTGAGTTTCGCTCGCAGTTCAGGGTCTTCTACCTGTGCCTCAAGATGCTTCATGAACATGCGCGTTGCCCGGCCTGAGAAAAACTTGTCACGCCTGAAAAGAGGGAAGCGCATCTCGAACGTCAGATAAATCTGCAATCGGTGGAGTTTCTCAAGCCATGGGAAACGTTTGAACCGCTGCTTCCATTTGTCCGAGTAGGCCATATAAGGGCGCGAGACGATCCAGTTCGGCGTTCGCTGGTAGACGTCCAGGTGCGCTACATTGTCGACAATTTCGGGGATGAGTTGGATGGCACTGGCAGCAGTGCCTATCACCGCAACGCGTTCACCTGTCAGGTCATGATCATGGTTCCAGTTCGCAGTATGGAAACTGGTTCCCGTGAACGCGTCTTTGCCCGGAATATCGGGGTAGCTCGGGATATGCAGTCCGCCCATACAGTTGATCAGAAAATCAGCCTGGTGGGTTTTGCCATTTGCGAACGTCAGATGCCACTGATTGTCCTGCCAGTTAGCGCTCTTCATTTCCGCGCCAAAAACCAGGTGCTCTTCCAACTGGTGTCGACGGGATACCTCTTCAATATAGTCCTGGATTTCACCGCCAGGGCTGAAAACCATAGACCAGTCGGCTTTGGGCTCGAAAGAATAGCTGTAGAGGTGACTTGGGACATCGCAGGCGACCCCAGGATATGTATTGTCGCGCCAGGTACCTCCTACCTTCTCGGCCTTTTCAAAAATATGAAAATTGGTAAAACCCGCTTCCTTGAGTTTTATCGCCATGCATAAGCCGGATAGGCCAGCGCCAATAATAGCTATGCTTGGCTTTCTCCTTCCGAATGTCGACCCGTCAGCCACGTCTTTCTCCCCTTCTCGTGCTTCATAATTAATTGAAAACATTAAATTGTAAAGCAGGATGTCGGATCGGCGGGGTCTGTATGGACGGCTTAGGGAAGATTGCCCACGGCAAAAGAAAAAGCCATGCCTGCAAATGGCGCGTTTAAAGTAAAGTCCCGCTGGGCTTGTTTTGGGACTTCTGGGGTAGGGCTCTCTCACACTTGTGAGGAGAGTGAAAATGGATATTTCAAGTGTTTCCGACCCGCTTCGGGTTGAACTCAACAAAGAACTGCATGGGCGTCCTGCCATCAACTTGGGGGCTCCCGCGCGGGTCAGTCATTTTGCCTACCTGTCGGGTGAAGACGGCGGTAAGGCTGATCGCAAACACCTGCAGGAACTGTGTGATCGCTATGGCATGTCGCGGCCCCCAGCCACAGGCAGGCACTATATGGCAGATTTCGGTCCCTTTTTTCTAAAATGGGAACGCCATACCGAGTTTACCACCTACACTGTAGCGGTCAGAAGCGGCAAGGACGTTCCCTTCACTGTAGCGGCGGCTGAAGCAATACCGCGCGACTGGGTGGAAGCAATCCCAGGTCGGATGCTGGTTGCCTTGAATATCGAGCTTGTTGATTCTGTTGACCAGGTAGCCAAGGAGGCATGCTTTGCTCCGTTTTGGCATAAGGATGTCGCCGGGAGCAAAGTGGCTGGTGGGCGCACGTCCGTGTGGAGTGACTTCCGCATTCATGACGACAGCTTTATGCGACTGGCGATTCTCGCAGACGATCTATCGGAGGGGCGGGCTGGTCGCCTGGTGCAAAGGGTTATCGAGATATTCACATATAGCCATATGGCGCTGATGGCTTTGCCTGAAGCCCGTGCGGTTATGGCTCAGTCGTCCGAGATCGAGAAGCGGCTGGAACAGACGGTTTCGGAAATGTCCCATACCAAGGCAGGATCGGAGGCTGAGCAGCACTTAGATATGCTGCTTGGTCTTGCTGCCAGGACAGAGCATCAGGTAGCCCAGTCCAGCTTCCGCTTTTCAGCGGCCAAAGCCTATCACTCGCTTGTTGAAAGGCGGTTTGAGGAAATGCGGGAATCCAGGATACCAGGCAGCCAGAGGCTTTCGAATTTCCTTGACCGTCACCTGGCTCCTGCAATGCGAACTTGTGAAGCGGCTGCGCAGCGGCTCGATGACCTGGCGCTAAGGGTAGACCGGGCGGCAGGGTTGCTGCGTACACAGGTGGATCTTGATTCTCAGCGTCAGAACAAGGCGCTACTGATATCCATGAATCAGCGCGCCCAACTACAGCTTAGGCTTCAGGAAACGGTGGAAGGCCTCTCTGTTGTAGCCATCAGCTACTATACAATCGGGATCGTCAGTACAGGCTTCAAAGCTGCAAAGGCGGCGGGTTACCCCATCGATGCGGGGTTGATGACCGGTTTGAGTGTGCCAATCGTAATGCTGGGAGCTTTCCTGCTGATTAGAGGAATAAGACGGTCAGTACTTAAGGTGACGGCGGAAACCTAGAACGGAGCGTCCGGTTCCTGGACAGCTTAAGTTGGACGGCTCGTCTCTAACCCGTGGCGGGCCAGGATGCCCTTTCGTAAACTATCCAGTGAACGATTGACTGCATTCAATCTGGTGACAAGTGCTGGGTTAGTTGACTTTGAGCAAGCCATGGAGAGGTCAGCTTTCTTCCATAGACGAGCAAGTGAAGGTGCCGGCAGAATTGCGGCCTTGGCGGCCAGAGGCGCATCAATGACGCCAGAGACCCAGAAGTCAGCTCTACCGTGAAATAGCATTTTGGCGGCGGACTCATCATCGACAATCCGCGTGACCTTGATGCTCCTGAAACGTAAAGAAACAGTATGTCGCCAAGTGTTACGCCGGTGGCATGGGGCTGACGCCAATGAGCCACTCATGGGCCCACACAGCGAATACGCCATAAAGTACCAGAGCAATCAGCACGGTGACGATGTCTTTTGCTTTTCCAACGGGGGCGGGTTTTGCCCAAGCACCGTCTCTGTGGTTGCTGCCGAGAATCGTTATGAGTGACCACACCAAGAAACCACCAAACAAAAGCAGAGAACGAGTATCGCCATTTACCATCAGGTGACCTGACGACCAGAAGATGACCGCCGTCAGTTGAGGGTGGCGTATGATACGGCGGATGTTGGTTGGCGCGTTGCTGGCGATAAACAAAATGAAACCAACAAGAATAAAGAGAGCAGCCAGATGGAAAGCCCATCCGGGCGATTCATATACAAGTACGGGGTCCGTCAGGGTCCAACCCTTGTAGACCAAGAACAACGATGAAATTGATGCGACAGCAAAGAGGCCCTTATAGGGCAATGCGCCGACACGGGATATGACACTGCGGCGCGCCTCTCGTGCAAAAATAGGGACTAAATGCAGCAAGAAAAACAAGGCCAAGCCCAGCACAAGTAAGGTCATCTGATTCCTCCCTCAGTTTCAGACAATCTAACCGAGGATTGTAGAATTCCAAAGCTTTGCGTTGAGGTGGCGAATGCACTTCGGTCAGGAAAAGGTCAAGCCTCAAGGCTGGGTGTTGCAAAGCTCGGATCGGCTTTGCAAAGGAACCAGGGGTTCAGGAATGTTTTGAGATCTTTACCATAGGTTAGAGGCTGGCCGCTCGCCACCTCTACAGATCCGCCCGCGGCTAGCAATACGGCATGCGCTGCTGCTGTGTCCCATTCACAGGTGGGACCTAGGCGCGGGTATAAGTCAGCTTCCCCTGTTGCGATCAGGCAAAGCTTCAGGCTTGAACCGATGGAAACGTGATCTGCACTCGGAAAATGGGATAGCCAGGTTTCCAACTCTTGCGAACGGTGGGATTTGGACGCCACAATCGTCAAGTCTTTCGGGGTGCTGGTCCTTGTTTTGATATGTTGTTGGTTCACCAGTTCACCGTCTTTTAGGTCGGCGATCCAGGCTCCCTCGCCCACAATGCCCCAATAGATTTTGTTCATGGCAGGCGCGAGGACTAACCCCATTATGGGCTTTCCATCCTTTATCAACCCGATGTTGACTGTGAAATCAGACCCTTTCTTGATAAATTCCTTGGTGCCGTCCAGTGGATCAACCAGCCAGAAGGTGCCGCCTGAAATATCTGGGCATTTGCCTTCGGATTTCGCTTCCTCTCCGACAATGGGAATATCAGGAGCCAGCTCCTTGAGGGCAGATTCAATGACTTCCTCGCCGCGGCGGTCAGCTTCGGTGACTGGGGACTGATCTGCTTTTCCAAACACTTCGAAGTCGCTGCGATAAACATCCATCACAGTCTCTCCGGCTTTCAGAATGGTGTTTTGAAGGGACGGGATCATGGATGGTAGGTTGTGCGACATGGGAAACCTTAAAAAAATATGTGATTGGCGGCTTGGCGCCTGAGATACAGTTGGCTATGGTTCTGCCATGAATGAAAAAAATCGCAAGTCTTAATCGCGAGATTTGTGGAAACCGGGTGGGGATTCAATAAGCGGAGGGGCTGATGGCTAATATAGATTTTGCGGCGCTGCTATGCTCGCGCCTTTGTCATGACTTGGTAAGCCCCGTTGGAGCGATCAATAACGGTCTTGAGGTCCTGCAAGATGAGCAGGAAGCTTCAATGCGGGATGCTGTGCTCGACCTGATAGAAAAATCGACGCGCCAGACAAGTAACAAGTTGCAGTTTTTCAGGCTTGCTTTTGGTGCTGCAGGTGGATTCTCCTCTCAGTTGGACGTCAGGGAATGCGAAAAGGCAATGCGATCCTTCCTTTCTGGAAGCCGGGTTGAACTGGACTGGCAGGTTGACCTGACAAGTGCGCCCAAAAATCTGGTAAAGATTCTTCTTAATGTTGGTTTGGTCGTGTCAGAGTCATTGATAAGAGGTGGCAAGTTGCGACTCTCAACTCAGCAGTCGGGGAACGAGATGACGGTGTCTGTCGCCGGAGAGGGGCAACGGATCATTATGCAGAAGCCTATCCGTGACGCATTGGAGGGCAGTCTCGCTGAGGAGGATTTGGACCCACGGGCTGCTCCGGCGTTTCTTGCTTCGGCTGTTGCAAAAGAAACAGGTGGCAATATTGTTGTGGAAGCTATCAGTGAAACAAACATTGCGGTGTTGGCCAAAATTCTTTTGCCCGCAGAAACAGGCGGGGAATAGAGAAAGTTTTACACGTTCTTAACTCTTTTTGGCCAAGGTGCAATGAGTGGGATTTTGGGTGAGTTCGCCAATAGGTGAACCTGAGACGGGGCTCTTCCAGGTCGCCAGATTGATAAAGCGGGACAGCACCGAACACCCCTTCAGGGAAATTGGATATGGATGATCTGTTAAACGAATTTCTGACTGAAACTGCGGAAAGCATCGATGTAGTAGACGTCGAACTGGTAAAGCTGGAGCAGGATCCCAACAACAAGGAAGTGTTGGACAATATTTTCCGTCTTGTGCACACCATCAAGGGCACATGCGGTTTCCTTGGATTGCCACGGCTTGAATCTGTTGCCCACTCATCTGAAAACGTTCTTGGCAAGTTTCGCGATGGCGAATTGGAAGTTTCCGAGCATGCCGTGACGGTGATTCTGGAAAGCCTGGACCGTATTAAAGAAATACTTGCAGGCCTGGAAGCGACTGAAGAAGAGCCCGAAGGCGATGACAGCGAACTGATTGGCCGGCTTGACGCAATTGCTGAAGGGGCTCTCGCTGAGCAACCCGATCCTGAGCCGGACACTATCGAAGGTGAAATTGTAGATCCAGGTTTGGGGAGGCCCCTCAAGCCAGGGGAAGTTTCGTTGGCCGAACTTGAAGCGGCTTTTGAAAATGCACCCGGCCCCGAAGAAGTGGCAGAGGAAGAGGCACCGGCCTCAGAACCAAAGGCTGCCCCTGGAGGACGAGAAGGCGCGTTGTTTGACCGCATTGGCGGAGAAGACACGCTTGCTGTAGCATCTCACTTGATCGCTCAGCGCTTGGAATCTGACGAAAAATTGGCGAAGTTCTTCGCGGGCACGACAGTGGACCAGCGAAAAGGGCGCTTTATGGGGCTGATGCTTGCGCTCTTTAAAGACGATTTGGACGCAGCGGACAATGTTGGGCGGCAGTTGGTGACAGTCGCGGGCTTCGCGGACGCCAACTTCGACCAGCTTCTCACCCTGATCAAGTCTGTTCTTGAAGAATGCCAAGTCGACGGAGATACGTGTGACGAAGCGGTAATGACCTTTGAACTGGTCCGTGAAGCCGTCGTGACCGCCGCCAAGGCTATCGCCAGAGCTGAAACGAACAAGGCTGGGACATCGCAGGGCGCGCAGCAGGGCGGGGCTCGTGAGCAGAAAAAGGTATCTCAGTCCATTCGGGTCAGTGTGGATCTGCTCGAGGACTTGATGAATATGGTGTCAGAGTTGGTCCTGACACGGAACCAGCTCCTGCAGATCACGCGGAATATGGAGAATTCTGAGCTTGGTGTGCCCCTGCAACGGTTGAGCCAGTGCACGACTGAGCTTCAAGAGAATGTCATGAAGACCCGGATGCAGCCTATTGGCAACGCCTGGGCCAAGCTCCCCCGTATCGTAAGGGATTTGACGGTCGAGCTTGATAAAAAGATCGACCTAGATATGAGGGGCGCCGACACCGAGTTGGACAGGCAGGTTCTGGAACTTATCAAAGATCCGCTGACCCATATGGTGCGAAACTCTGCGGACCATGGCATCGAGACACCAGCGGAGCGCATGGCGGTTGGCAAGCCGGAAAACGGTACGATCATACTGAACGCCTACCATGAAGGTGGCCATATCATTATCGAAATCAAGGATGATGGACGAGGTATCTCCGCAGCCAAGCTAAGCAATAAGATTTTGGAAAAAGGGCTCGCTACCCAGGCCGAACTATCGGATATGTCTGACGCTCAAATTCAGAAGTTCATCTTCCATCCTGGGTTCTCGACAGCGGAAAAGATCACCAGTGTCTCGGGCCGCGGCGTGGGCATGGACGTTGTCCGTTCAAACATTGAAAAAATCGGCGGCACCATTGATATGAACTCGGTGGAGGGTAAAGGTAGCACCTTCCAGATCAAAATCCCGCTTACGCTTGCCATTGTCGCTGGTCTTATCGTCAAGGCAGAAGAAGAGCGGTATGCAATTCCGCAAATCAGTGTACTGGAACTGGTGCGGGCCTCGGAAAACTCTGAACACAAGATTGAGACCATCAAGGATACGCCGGTTCTGCGCCTAAGGAACCGCTTGTTGCCGCTCGTCTATCTGAACGAAATTTTGGGCTTTATGAGCCGTGATGAAATTGATGCGCGTGAAAATGTAGATGATTTCATTGTCGTAACCCAGGTTGGGGCCTTCACATTCGGTATCGTGGTCGACCAGGTCTTCGATACGGAGGAGATCGTGGTTAAGCCGGTTGCTCCGATCCTGAAGGACCTGGAGATCTATTCTGGGAATACAATCCTTGGTGACGGTAGCGTTATCATGATCCTCGATCCAAATGGCATTGCGTCACTAGCGAACTCAGGGGTTGGCGACCACGAGCACGAGGAAGCTCAGGCGGAGGATCTGGTGAAGCGGTCCGTTGGGAACGAAAAAGAAAGCATGCTCGTGTTCAAGGCGGGCAGTGAAAATCCGAAGGCAGTTCCTCTTGCTTTGGTTGCGCGGCTTGAAGAAGTCGAAGTTGATACCATTGAGCTATCCGATGGCAAGCACATGGTCCAGTATCGCGGAGCACTTATGCCGCTTATCATGGCCCACCCTGACATGAGGTTCCGAGAAGAAGGACGGCAGCCGGTGCTGGTGTTTACGGATCGTGAATACACCATGGGACTTGCTGTGGATGAAATCCTCGATATCGTCGAAGAGGAACTCACCATTAAGTTGGCATCCAACAAAGCGGGCGTGGTGGGATCTGCCGTCATCAACGGTAAGGCGTCTGAAGTAATTGATGTTTCGCACTATCTTGGTCTCGCGTTTTCCGACTGGCTGCGAAGCAGGGATCTGTCTGACGACGTTGCGCCTTCTGCCGGGGCGAAGGTGTTGTTGATTGATGACAGCGATTTCTTCCGCAACATGCTGCGACCGGTATTGACGGTAGCAGGATATCGCGTGCGGGCGGTTTCCAGTGCCGCAGCAGCCCTTGCACTTATGGATGAAGGCGAGATGTTTGACCTTATCATTTCGGACATTGAGATGCCTGATATGAACGGTTTCGAGTTTGCCAAGGAAATCAAGAAAGATACCCGTTGGGCGGATACGGCACTGGTCGCCCTGTCTTCGCTCGCGACAGAACGAGACATCAATCGGGGTCATGAAGCTGGGTTTGATGATTATATCGCCAAGTTTGATAAAGAGACGCTTTTGCGGAGCCTCGCTCAACAGCTTAAAATTAAGGGAGACGCAGCATGAGTGATCTTGTCGTCAGAGACGATTTGAGCGTTGTTGCGACGGGCAGTCAGGATTTTGTTACCGTTCGTCTTGCAGGCCAGACCTTGGGGATTCCGGTTCTGGGTGTCCATGATGTGTTAAACCCGCAAAAGATCACCAAAATCCCTCTGGCTCCTGAATGGGTGTCAGGGGTGTTAAACCTACGTGGTAAGATTGTGACTGCAATTGACCTTCGGCAAAGGCTGGGTTTACCACCGCTGGAGGCGGGCAAGCAAAGCATGTCTGTTGTTGTTGAGCACAATGATGAGCCATACAGCCTCCAAATTGATACCGTTGGCGAGGTCTTGTCACTGGACGATCATGATTTTGAACGGAACCCCGTTACTCTCGACCCACGCTGGCGGGAAGTGAGCCGCGGAATCTATCGCTTGAAGAATGAACTGCTGCCAATTTTGGATGTAGACAAACTTCTGCGCTTTGAAAGTGGCAACAAAGCTGCGTAAATATATGAAATCACCAAAACACTTGTCACCAATAGGGGTGGAGTTGGGAGACATTCGCAAATGAAACTATGTCTTGTCGTCGATGATTCAAAGGTTATCCGGAAGGTTGCCCGACGTATTCTGGAGGAACTGAACTTCGACATTGAAGAGGCCGTCGATGGCCAGGACGCGCTGGATGCCTGCGACAGAAACATGCCAGACGTGATCTTGCTGGACTGGAATATGCCGGTTATGGACGGATTGGAGTTTTTGAAGGCGATCCGGTCGCGTGAAGGCATCGAGCAGCCGATCGTCGTTTTTTGCACTACTGAAAACGATATGGCTCACATCCGCACCGCGATTGAGGCAGGCGCCAACGAATATATTATGAAGCCCTTCGACAGGGAAATCATTGAAGCGAAGTTTACGCAAGTAGGCCTAATGTAATTGAGGGATATCGGGTGAGCTCAGCTGCCACTAAATCGACGAATACGGCCTCGCAAAAAGGTGGCCCCTACAGGGTAATGGTTGTTGATGACAGTGCCATCATCAGGGGATTCCTGTGCCGTTATCTTTCCGAAGATCCCGATATTGAGGTGGTAACAACGGCAAATAATGGTGTTGTCGCGCTTAGGCAGTTGGCAGCCAATGATATCGAAGTGGTCGTGTTGGATATTGAAATGCCCGAAATGGATGGGCTGACCGCTCTGCCAAAAATGATCGATATGATTCCCGACCTTCAGGTGGTTATGGCATCTACGTTGACGCGGAAAAATGCTGAGGTGAGCTTGCGTTCCCTGCAGATGGGGGCTGTTGACTATGTGCCGAAGCCCGAGACTGCCCGGTCCGTGAATGCCAACATCGATTTTCGGCGTGAGTTAGTGGACAAGGTCAAGGCTTGGGCTTCGAGGCGCAGAAAAAAAAGAGGCGAAGAACTGCCTCGGTCGAACGAAACCACTGGCCCGGGTGGCCGTATAGCGTCTGCGTCAGGCCACCAAGCGAGGGTTGTTTCGCCCAGAATCGCGAGTGCTCCTTCCGGCTTCGTAACAGCGCGGCGCCCCGCGGCTCCAGTCAGTGTAGCATCTGCGCGACAAGCCACGACTTCTGATCCAATCAAGGATGTGCCACACGAGAAGGACATCAAACTCCGGACCGGTTCTTTCCGGCGCCCAAAGGTCTTGGTTATTGGATCATCAACAGGTGGTCCGCAGGCATTGATGAAATTCTTTTCTGCCTTCAAAAAGGCACCTGCCGTTCCCATACTCATCACCCAACATATGCCGGCGACATTCACTGCGATTCTTGCAGAACACTTAGGGCAGGCAACGGGCTGGCCTTCACAAGAGGGCAGGGACGGCATGCCAATCCGACCTGGTGAGCTTTACATTGCACCGGGCGGCAAGCACATGGAAGTGGTGGATGACGGGGGCACAATGAAGGTTCGACTAACGGAAGACCCACCAGAGAATTTCTGCCGTCCTGCCGTTGATCCGCTGTTCAGAAGCGTCGCCACATACTATGGCGAAAATGTATTGGCGGTTATCCTTACGGGAATGGGCCATGATGGACTGAAAGGAGCCAGGGAGCTTACGCGTCAAGGTGCGACGGTGTTAGCCCAGGATGAGGCATCCAGTGTTGTATGGGGTATGCCTGGCGCGGTAGCGACAGCAGGCCTTTGTACAGAGGTTCTCCCTGTTGTGGAATTGGGGTCAGCAACAGCCACACGATTGCAAGGAGGCGTCGGTTGAAAACGGAAGATTTTGAATTCCTTGCCAAGCTGTTGAAAGAACGGTCAGGACTGATGCTAACGCCGGACAAGGTATATTTGCTGGAAAGCAGATTAACCCCTCTGGCGCGCAAGCGCGGTCTTGATACGCTTGATGCATTAGTACAGAAGCTGCGCTTGAGTAGAGATGAGGCTCTCTGCGTAGACGTCACCGAGGCAATGACCACTAACGAGTCCTTCTTCTTCAGGGACAATACACCTTTTGATTTGTTCAAGAACCATGTGCTGCCCGCCATGGAAAAATCTCGAGGTGGTCAAAAGCGCTTGAGGATTTGGTGCGCTGCTGCGTCCACGGGGCAGGAGCCATATTCGTTGGCGATCTTGCTGCGTGAAAACTGGATGAAATGGCAAAACTGGAAGATTGAGATTGTCGGTACCGATATCTGTACGCAGGTACTGGATAAGGCGAAGGCTGGTAAATACAGTCAGTTTGAAGTTCAGCGCGGCCTGCCAATTCAGATGTTGATCAAATATTTCACTCAGGAAGGTGATACCTGGCAACTCAACAGTGATATCCGGAATATGGTGACATTTCGGTCCTTTAATTTGCTGAACAATTTTATCGGACTTGGAACCTTTGACGTAATCTACTGCCGTAACGTGTTGATTTATTTTGACCAGGAAACCAAGAAACAGGTTCTGGAGCGCATGCGGAAGGCGCTTTCAGACGATGGCACACTTTTCCTTGGGGCAGCTGAAACCGTGCTTGGCATCACTGATGCGTTCAGGCCAGTTCGAGGCCAGCGCGGGATGTATGTGCCAAGCGACGGGTCAGCGGAAAAACTTATGGGGCTTGGTTAAAGGCAATAGAAAAGGCGGCTCGGTAGGCCGCCTTTTTTGCACTTTTGGCTGTTGGCCAGTTTAGCTGGCAGCCGCCTCTGTTTCCTCTGCTGGGTTTCTCAGCACGTATCCACGCCCCCAGACCGTCTCAATATAGTTTTCACCATTGGATGCTGCCGCCAGTTTTTTCCGCAATTTGCAGATAAAGACGTCAATGATCTTCAGTTCAGGCTCGTCAATGCCGCCATACAGGTGATTCAGGAACATCTCCTTGGTCAAGGTGCTTCCCTTACGCAAGGACAATAGCTCAAGCATAGCGTATTCCTTGCCCGTCAGATGAACCCGTTGGCTATCCACCTCAACAGTCTTCGTATCCAGATTGACTGCCAGTTTACCCGTCTTGATAACGGACTGGGAATGGCCCTTGGAACGCCGAACAATGGCATGAATACGTGCGACCATTTCCTCTTTGTGGAAAGGCTTCGTCATATAGTCGTCGGCACCAAACCCCAGTCCCTTGACCTTGTTTTCCATTTCCGTCAGGCCGGACAAAATCAGGATAGGTGTATTGACCTTGGCGGTACGAAGTTTCTTCAAGACGTCGTAGCCGTGCATGTCTGGCAGGTTCAGATCCAGGAGGATAATGTCATAGTCATACAGTTTGCCGAGATCCAGGCCTTCCTCGCCCAGATCGGTGCTGTATACATTAAACCCTTCCGCATTGAGCATCAATTCGATGCTGCGAGTCATTGTCGGGTCATCTTCGATCAGAAGAACACGCATATTTTTTCCCCACGGATTCCAAAGGGAAGGTGATTGCAAGAACCACGGCTTCCCCCAAATTCTTCCTGTTGAAACATCCCCAGGAACCCATACTTTGGCGACCCCATTCCCAGACAGCGCATGTTTCTATGGTTAATGTTAACGAAGGTTAACGAATTGTCCAAGAAAAATCGCGAGGTCAGGAAAGGGGTTTGACTAGTCTCGCTCGGGCTTTTACCAATCTTTAAAGTGATTGCGGCATTATAAGCCCAGGCAACGGAGAGTACTGCCGAGGACTAGGGGTAGTCTGGCTATAATGCATGGTCGGCAGTTGGGGTTATACGAGGGACAATGCGCAGCCTAATTCAGGAAATTGAACGAGTTCAGACTGAACGCCGTTACGGACGGGTCACCGGTGTAAGGGGGCTTTTGGTTGAATTGGCAGGCATCGGCCAGCATATTTCGATCGGCTCGCGGCTTGAGGTGGAGACGCGTGGCTATAGAAAGGTCCCAGTTGAAGTTGTTGGGTTTCGTCACGAAACTGCGCTGGCGATGCCTTTTGACGCCCTGGAGGGTGTCGGCGTAGGGTGTCGAGCCGTCCTTACGCAGAGTGAGCCTGTAGTGTTTCCGTCCAAGGCGTGGCTTGGGCGCGTAGTCAACGCATTGGGCGAACCCATCGATGGCAAAGGCCCTATTCAGCATGGCACCCGGCCCTCACTTCTCAGAGGCAGTCCGCCGCCAGCCCATAGCCGCCAAAGAGTTGGTGGGAAAGTTGACGTTGGCGTTCGGGCACTTAATACATTCATCACATGCTGCCGTGGCCAGCGCCTTGGTATTTTTGCCGGTTCAGGCGTTGGTAAGTCGGTTCTCCTTTCCATGGTTGCCCGCCACTCGTCCGCTGACGTGAGCATCATCGGTCTCATCGGTGAAAGGGGCCGCGAAGTGCAGGAGTTTATCGAAGACGATCTGGGCGAAGACGGTCTGGCCAAATCGGTCGTGGTTGTGGCGACATCCGATGAGTCTGCGTTAATGCGACGTCAGGCCGCACATCTTACCATGACCCTCGCAGAATATTTCCGCGACGGTGGTGCGGAGGTGATGTGCATGATGGACAGTGTAACCCGCTTTGCCATGGCACAACGCGAAATCGGCCTTGCGGGTGGCGAGCCGCCTACCAGCAAGGGCTATACGCCAACAGTCTTCAATGAGTTGCCCAAGCTTCTGGAACGCGCGGGCCCAGGTCCTCGGGGGTCAGGTAATATAACTGGGTTGTTCTCAGTCCTGGTGGAAGGCGATGACCACAATGAACCAGTTGCGGATGCCGTCCGCGGTATTCTTGATGGGCACATTATCATGGAACGTGCGATTGCGGAACGTGGGCGCTTTCCTGCGATTAACGTCTTGAAGTCGATCTCCAGGACGATGCCGCGGTGCAATTCTGATGATGAAAACCTGATAGTCCGCGAAGCCAAGAAATTCATGTCTACCTATGCGGACATGGAGGAGATGATCAGGCTGGGGGCTTACCGTCGGGGCAGTAACCCGGATGTTGACGCGGCAATTGGCTATCATGAGTCCTTCGAAGAGTTTCTCAGCCAGTGGAAGGATGACAAGACACCGCTTGCGGATGGATACCATCAACTGAAGCAAATCCTTGAAACGGGTCCTGCTCAATTGAACCTTTCTGGCGCAGCATAAGGGACTACTGTGGGCAAGCTAACTAATATTATCCGGCTTAGGAAATGGGAGCTCGACGAGAAGCGGCGTCGTCTCGCAGACCTGCAGGGTGAGCGGGAAGAGATAGTTTTGGCGATAGAGGCGATGGAAGCCGAAGTGGTGGAGCAATCCAGAAGCAGTGGCTTGGAGGTCTCGGCGATCGCTATTGGAGCCTATCTGGAGGGTGTGAGAATTCGACAGGAGCAGCTTTCAACGTTGCTTGCCGCGAAAGAACGAGAAGTCAGCAAACACCAGGACATCGTGGCAGAAGGATTTCGGGAATTAAAGACGTTTGAGATTGCGCAATCCCGAGAGCAAGCGAGGGCTCGTGCTGCCGAGGCAAAAGAGGAACAGGATGCCTTTGATGAGCTGGGGATCCAGAACCATGCCCGAGAAGAAGCTTTGGCTGATCCTCGTTATGTCAACATGCGACGCAACTAACCTCAGCCCCAGAAACAGTCCTTTCCGGGAAAATCCCAGTAGTTTCATTTCCTTACATCATCAATTCTGATATTACGGAATGAATAGGGGAGGAACTGATGAACCTATCGGATCAGGCAATATTGGAACAGTTGCAGGCACTGGACCGGATGCATCACCTGCATCCGTTTACCGACCCGATGGCTGTAAAGAAAGCGGCCCCGTTTGTCATAGAACAAGCAAAAGGCGCTTATATCACCGGGCAGGACATACGGCTTCTTGATGGGATGGCTGGACTCGGCTGTGTGAACATAGGGTATGGCCGTGAGGATATGGCTGATGTCGCTGCAGAGGCCATACGTACCCTCAGTTACTATCATAGCTTTTCAGCCGTTTCGAACCCCTATGCGGCTGCCCTCGCAGGCAAAATCGCAGGTCTCGCTCCTGGTTCCCTCAATAAAGTTTTCTTTTCCAATTCTGGCTCGGAAGCCAATGAGACACTTATCAAGCTTGCCTATCTGTATTGGCGGTGCAAGGGCATGCCCAATAAACGCATCATTGTTTCGCGGGAATATTCCTATCATGGCAGTACGCTGGCGACCACGCGGTTGAATGGCAATCAGTCTATGATCCAGGACTTTGGTCTCTCGCGGGGCGATGATGTCGTCAAGGCGATTTCCCCTTTTTGGTATCGATGTGGGGACGACTTGTCGCCGGAGGATTTTGGTATTCAGGCGGCAAAGAATGTCGAGGAAAAGATACTGGCGGCAGGCGCAGAAAATGTAGCTGCTGTAATTGCTGAACCCGTCCAGGGCACAATGGGGGCCATAGTGCCTCCCCAAAGTTATTGGCCTGAGTTGGCTCGCATTTGCAAAGACCATGATGTCCTCTTGATCGCGGATGAGGTTGTCACCGGGTTTGGCCGAACAGGCAACTGGTTTGCTCAGGAAACTTTTGGTTTCCAGGCGGATATGATGACCCTGGCAAAAGGCTTGTCTTCCGGATACGCACCTATTTCGGCGTCAGTGATTTCTGATGAGGTTGCGGATGTGATTGAAGGAAAAGGCGGAGTTCTCCACCACGGGTTCACGACATCCGGGCACCCCCTGACGTCTGCTTTGGCGCTCAAAAACATCGAAATAATCGAAACAGAAAACCTTGTCGAAAAAGTGCGCACCGACATTGGTCCCTATTTTGAGCAAAGGCTAAAATCTCTCGAAGATCATCCCTTGGTTGGCGAAGTTCGTGTATCCGGCCTTATTGCTGGTGTTGAACTTGCGAAAGACAAAGACACCCGAGAGCAATATCCATTGGAAGCGAACGTGTGCAATCATGTCGGCCAAATGGCATTGGTTCGTGGGCTTATTGTTCGGCCAGCGGGCAATGTGGTTGTCTTGTGCCCGCCTCTCATTATTACCCGTGCAGAGGTGGATTTCATGGTGGGCGTTATGCGCGACGCACTCGATGAAACTCTTAAGGCTATAAACCAGTTCTAGGATTTTCCTGATGGAACTGATTGTGGCTTTCCGCGGCTCCAGGCTACCAGCAAGTTCCCGCCTATCACCAGGGACAGCCCAACAAAGGCAAATAGGTTCCAGGTGAAGCCTTCGAATATTGTCGAAATGACGAGTGCGATGACGGGCGTAAGAACGCTCATGTAGGCGGCTCTGCCAATCCCGATTTGTTCGATCAACCAGATATACATAGAGAACGCGATAACCGTCCCGACGATGGCGAGATACAGCAGCGAACCCAAGTAGGATACAGATGGATCGAAGCTTGCGGGCTGGCCGCTGGAAAAGGCGTAAAGCAGATTAAAGCAGGCGCCGTAGCTCAATGCCCAAGCATTGAAGGAAAACAGAGGCATCTGACGAGACCCGCTCGACCCCGCGAATGTATTCCCGAAAGAGCATACGATGGCTGCACCAAGGCAAAACAGCAGGCCCCGAAATGCCTCATCATCCAAAGTGAAGCTCTCTATCTCTGGTTTGAAGATAAAGACCAGCCCGGATATCCCTAGAAGTGCCGCGACCAGAGCGCTCGGCTTTATTGAATTTCCGAGAAACAGGCGGCCATTTATGATGTTCAGGAACGAAAGCAGTGCAAAAGTGATCGCGACCAACCCAGATGTGAGATATTCCGCCCCGCTATAGGTCAGAACATAGGTCGCTGAGAAAAGAAACAGCCCGGTGCAGGCTGGCCATATATGTTGGCTCAAGGTGAACTTCAACCGCTCCTTTCTCGCGAGGCACACAAGGAACAGCGTCGTTGAAGCTATTCCAAAGCGATAGACGAGCGACCATTCCTTGGCTACGACGCCAAGTTGAAGCTCAATCGCATACCAGGTAGACCCCCAGATAAGAACACAGCCGATAAAGGCTAAGGAAACGCGCACATGATTATCCTCAAAAGAATCTCATCCTGAGATACGTTTAATTGGTTCAGGGTCAAGCTGGATCAGCTAAAGCAGTTCATTTTATCCCTGCTGCAGCAGGGCTTCAATTTCAACAGGAAAAGGCTTGGCTTCGGTAATTGTCAGCTGTCCATTGTATCCATTTGCGGCCAGCGCGGAATTGAAAAGATCTGACGCCTCTCGGCGCAGGGACGTGGACAAGGGCTTCTCCGATCTTAATGCAAGATCAAACCGGTTTTCTTTGACGAGGCCATCCAGTTGGATGGCACCAAGGACGGAGAACTGTACTTCGACGAGGAACCGCTGTGCATCTTTCCCCGCTTCATCTTCTGCTCCCGCGTCGCTACGGCCATCCCCAGGGCTGTCGTCTCTTGGAGGTGGACCAAATAGCATTGCGATGATCGGCATGTCGGGGAATCGCAGGTCAAGCGGCAACAGTACGGGTCTCCATTCGCGGGCTGTGTCAGTTGTCGCGTGCATCAAGCGTGTCATCTCTGACTTCAGAGAGTCAAAAAGAGTCTTGTGTGACTGCTCCAGTGCCTTGGCTGCGTCCTGTCCCAACCAGGCTTCAGGACTTCCTCTGCCCGCGGCGCTCAAGAAGAAAAGGAGGCTGTTCACCAGTTTGCCGCCGCCTTGGGCGCCTTTGCTCGCCAACTGGCCAGATAGCGCGGGATCAGTGCCTAATATTGTGGAAAAGCTTTGCTCCAGTGTTGGCCAATAGTGGCTCCCTAGGGTGCTCAGGGCCGATCCTGTCGCCAGCTGTGAAGCTATGTCCACAGGCAACGCAGGTGGTGAAACATTATGTGCGGCAGCGATCTGGCCTGGAAGGATTTGTATCAGATCGTCGGTTGTGGGACGGAAACTGTTCGGCATGGTGACAAACAAGTCGCCGCGAGAGGTCTCGATTCTGAAATCAGCACTGGGGCCCTTAGGGGTCAAAAAGGCTCGTATCGTATGCACGGCCTTGACTTGTGCGTCACCAGGCATGCTTGCGGCACCTGCATTTTGATTATGTATCGAGATGCTTACCGGCTGGCGCTGGTTGGTTCCCGGCATGACGAGTGCCGCCTTGAAGGTCGCTTGTTCGTTTCTCACAGGGGAAACGGGCGCGGAATCAAGGTCAGACACTTTTACCAGTTCACCTGAAAGGTTGTTGGCCTGCGCTAGTGGAATAACAAAATTCCCCTTGGATGTCTCAACCGTCGCAAGTGTCCCCCCTGCTGGGCTAAGCACAGAGATTGGTAGCGGCAGGGCTTTTGCTTCCTCTGGGGGCAAAGGCCGGACAGAAAGCACAGAGGCCACCTCAGCAGGCGTCACCTTGCTTTTTCCGGGGTCCATGACTTGAAGGGCATGTGTCTGGCCGGAATAGGAGAAGGCTCTGATTGCAGGTCCCAGGCCGTCCTGAGAGGCATTTGTGTTAATCTCAGTCAGTGTAGATTTCGGAATTATATGAGTAGTATCAAATGGTCTTGGAAAGCCAGCTTCCTGCCCGCTTGGCCTTTGGTATCCTACGGTTGTTGCATTTCTGCCTTGCTGTGCAGCAATAAGGGTGGCTAGGTCCGGGCTGCTATTTCGACTTGCCAAAAAGTCAGGATTGCCTGTCTGCTCCGATGTGGCATTGGGTGGCTGTAGGGGCGTTTCGGGGGCAGGGGAGTTCGGTTGGGTACTACTGCCAAGGGAAGACGCACTGGTTTGTGGCGTCCGTCCCAGTACGTCCACCAAGGAAGCCGAAGCCGGCTGCGACACCAGTTTCGTCTGTACAGCGGGGCCATAGCCCGCTTTTTCGGGGAGCAGCGGTGCACTTGGTGCTTGCTGTCCAGGCTGGGGTGGTTGTTGTCTGGCGTGGATTGCTATCACAATCAACGCGAGCCTTACAGGTGGATCTATTGTACGTCCATTGCGTTCGTGCAGATCCGCGGCCAGTTTATGACCAGCTTCAACTATTTCCAGTTTGACGTCATCCCCGGGGCGCAATCCAGCATCTGGGCGCAGAGCGAAGGTGGCGGTTTCGGTTACAATGATTGGACGACCTTCATTGTCGATCTTCTTTACCTGTTCCTTCAGGCGTTCCCCGACTTCCAGGTGGGCTGCCGTGGCAGAGATTGAAACGGCTGGTTCCCGACCGCGAAGGTGTTCCAGCTGCTCGTTTTTCGAGGATGAATCCCCTTTGTGCTCACGCGCCTCGGTCTGCGCCTGCTGCGGGTCTTTGGACACACTGCTGGTCTTGCCGGTCGTGCGTGCGACCGGATCGACGGGTTTGGGAAGCGGTGGCCCGGATATGTCACTCATTCCGCAGTCCTTCGAGCTCGGAACTGCTGAAACGGGTGCACCTAGCGCCCAATAATAGTTGCAGCCAGAGCTTTAACATCCATTGCCGCTTCTGATTGAGGGTGCCTGATCAGAAGAGGTACTTGCGACCTTATCGCGTCAACGACTTTGGGGTCGTTTTTAATAATACCGCTAAGTGGCGGTGAAATCTTCAAAAATCCTTCGCAGGCCCGCTTGATGGCCGCAAACGCTTTCTCGCCTTCCTTCTTTGATGCGACATTATTGACGACGATCGAGATGTTGGCTGACGGATTTCGCATATGGGTCACCTTGATGAACGCATATGCATCTGTCAGGGAAGTTGGATCAGCGGTCATTACAACAAGTATGCGCCCCTTGTGTTTGGATAACGTCATAACTGATGGGTCAATGCCGGCTGCCAAGTCCAGCAGTACATGATCATAGTTGTCTGCCAGGTGGATCAGATCATTGCGCATGCTCACGAGCGTTTCTTTTGATAGCGACCCAAGTGCGCCTGAGCCTGATTTGCCAGGCAAGACATCAAACCCCGAACCTGACTGGTCTGTGAACGGTGTGATGATGTCGGCCATGGTAGCATCTTTTGCTATAACTTGACCAAGGTCTTTGTCCGGCATCATGCCCAGCTGGATGTCGACGTTTGCCAAACCAAGGTCACCATCAAACAGCAAGATCTTCTTGCCTGCATGTGACAGGGCGTGAGCAAGGGATACAGAAACCCAGGTCTTCCCGACACCGCCTTTGCCCGACGCAATTGTGATCAAGCGCCGCTCCAGCATATCTTTGCGATCTGTAGTCACAGGGTCATTCATGATTTGTCATCCGTCAGTGTGTCGGTTTTGCTACGACGTGGTAAAGCTGTGATCAACTTTGACAGCGCCATAGGTGTGGCGGGGTCCAGCCCATCTGCTACAAAGGGACTTCTGCTGAGTGCGGCTAGGGATAGATATCCTGGCCGAGCTGCCATGATGATGCTGGCATAGCGCCGTGCTGCGTCCAGGCGGGTGGCAATGAACCGCTGACAGCCCAGCCGGGAAAAGACACCTGCAATCTCTTGGGCGTCCAGTGCATCCAAGCCAGCGGGCATGACCAAAACGGGTTCAGCATCAACGGCCTTAATAAAACCAAGAATTTCGCGGAGCTCGTCCATATCGAATGGGTTTGTGCCGGGTGTGTCTATAATAGTTAGACCGTCACTTTTGCTACTTGATCGAACTACTGCGCTAAGCTCTTCGGGCGACCCCGCGGTTGAAACCGTTTGTTTCATGAGTTGTGCGAAGTGGTCCAGTTGCTGGATGCCTGCTGCCTTTACAGTATCTGTTGATATCAGTTTGACCGGTCGTTCGTGCAGCACCGCGTCGGCGGTAAGCTTTGCAGCGCAAATCGTCTTTCCTGCACCTGGAGGGCCGACAAGCATAATAGGGCGTGTGGTGGCATCTGTTAGCGGGCTGAAGCGTATGGTTGTTTCGAGAGCTACAGAAAAGGCATCAATGAGGCTACCTCCCTCAACGGAGCGAGCAGCCTCACTTATGTGAGAGGCTGTTTCAAACGGCAACCCGTGATGGTTCAGAACGGCATTGATGTCGGCAACATCAAAGTCCCGCGATTGTGGCACCGGGTGAGAAATCTCGAAAGCTGCTGGCGTCTGCTTTGGTTCAGGTGCCGTCTCTGGCGGAGAAGGAGTAACACCAGCCTCAAGAGCGGCTGTCACTCTCACGCCTGTTTTGCCCTCTTCAGTCTGAATGATGATGGCATCCGGCCCGAGCTGGTTTCGGACCAGCCCCATCACTTCTGACATTGTCTTGGCATGAAAGGTTTTTAGCCGCATCGCGCTTGTTTGTCCTTGTGTCGCCCCTTGAGGGCTCAGCTATCGCTTAAATTTGACCGAGTGTCCGGATTTTTGCCTGCGGATGTATTTCGTTCTGACTCATCACGACCGTCGCAGGCCGGAAACGTTCGACAATCGACCTGACATACGGGCGTATTAATGGACTAGTGAGAAGTACCGGGGCCTCGCCCCTTTCAGCCTGCTGGTCATATACCATACGTACCGAATTGATGAACTCCTGCAACCGTGTTGGCGCCATTGCCAGCTGTTTTTCTTCACCTTGGCCTACAAGACTTTCCGCGAATGCCTGCTCCCATTCGGTTGACAGGGTAATGAGTGGCACTAGGCCCTCAACGTTCGAATAGGCCGCGCAAAGCTGTCTGGCCAGTCGTGTACGAACATGTTCGGTGATGGAGACGATGTTTTGCGTAAAGCCCGTTGCTTCGGCGACCCCTTCCAATATGGTTGGAAGGTCACGAATGGAAATGCGCTCGGTCAACAGGGATTGTAGGACACGTTGAATCCCAGACGTGGTGATCTGATTTGGCACAATATCGGCCACCAATTTCTGATGGTCTGTTGGTAGGTCGTCCAGCAGTTTTTGTGTCTCCGCATAGGACAGCAAATCGGCCATGTTGTCCTTTATGACTTCGGTCAGATGCGTGGTGATAACGGTGGCCGCATCGACAACCGTATACCCTCGGAAACTGGCTTCCTCCCGCGCACCAGAGTCTACCCAGGTTGCAGGAAGACCAAAGGCAGGCTCGGTAGTAGCTTCGCCTGGAATTTGCACCGGTTGGCCCTGTGGGTCCATGACCAAAAGCATGCCGGGACGGATATCCCCGCGTCCTACCTCGGTCTCCTTGACCCGTAATACGTATGTATTGGCCGGCAACTGCATGTTGTCGAGAATTCTGACAGATGGCATAACAAAGCCCATTTCTGTCGCGAGTTGGCGTCTCAGGGCCTTGATTTGGTCGGTCAATCGGAACCCACTGTCATCATTGATCAGTGTCAGCAGGCCATAGCCCAATTCAAGCCTGAGCTGATCGATTGCAAGTGCGGAAGAGATCGGCTCCTCTGCTGGTACTGCGGCTTTCTTCTCAGCATCCTCTGCAATCGCAACTTGCTGGGCTTCGACCGTTTTCTTGTTGGTTAACATATAGGCTGCAACGCCGAGCACCGAACCAAAAAGGGCAAATGGCAGCAGTGGAAGGCCAGGCATAAGACCCATAGCAAGGAGGAGCCCGCTGGAGACACCGAGCGCTCTTGGGTAGCCACTGAGTTGCCCGAACAAAGCCTTGTCGGTAGCACCAGAAACACCTGCCTTGGTAACGAGGAGACCTGCTGATGTGGAAACGATCAGAGCGGGGATCTGCGATACGAGGCCGTCGCCGACTGTCAGGATCGTGTAGCGGTTCACTGCGTCACTGAAACTGATATCGTTGATAACGACCCCGACGATAATGCCTCCGACGATATTGATGATGGTAATCAGGAGGCCAGCGATGGCGTCGCCGCGCACAAATTTTGCCGCACCATCCATTGAGCCGAAAAAGGTGCTTTCGTCTTCCAGTTCCTGCCGTCGGCGGCGAGCCTCAGGTTCATCGATCAAGCCGGCCGACATATCTGCATCGATCGCCATTTGCTTGCCGGGCATGGCGTCCAAACTGAAGCGAGCGGCGACTTCTGCGATCCTGCCCGAACCCTTTGTGATAACAACAAAGTTAACGATAACAAGAATAGCAAAGACAATGATGCCGATGACAACTTGGCCCCCCATCAGGAAATTGCCAAAGGCTTCAATGACTTTGCCGGCCGCGTCCGTGCCAGTATGCCCTTCTGACAAAATCAACCTTGTGGAGGCCAGGTTCAATGACAGCCGTAGCATCGTGGCAATCAGCAGGATGGTTGGGAAGCTGCTCATTTGCAGCGGTTTCAAAATGAACAGAGTTGTCATCATCACCATGACGGAAAAGGTGATTGATGCTGCGAGCATAATGTCAAGCAACCAGCCAGGCATAGGCATGATCAACATCATGATGATGGTGACCATGCCCAACGCGAAGGCGACATCAGAACTTTTCATGCCGGCCCATATACTACCGGCTGTCAGTCCGCCCTGTTGCCCACCTGGAGCTGAATCATTCATTGCTTGTCACTCATTCCGCGACCCAAACGTCCGCTTCTAGACCGACGCTCGGTGGTTGCTGTCTCCAGGCTGTGGAATAGACACGCCATCTGCATGATACTGGTTCAATTTGTTTCGCAGCGTCCTGATGGAAATGCCAAGAATGTTTGCCGCATGGGTTCGGTTTCCAAGACAGTGCTTCAGCGTGTCGATGATCAGATCTCTCTCTACTTCCGCGACCGTTTTGCCAACCAAGGTCGCTGACACCTCGGGATCTACGCTGGTTTCGTCTTGGGTGTCGCTAAAGGCGGCATGCTCTGGCGCACGACTTTCGCCCGAGCCTGTGACGCCCAGATTGCCGCTGGCATCTGGCAGCAGGACAGCAGCGGCGGAGATTTCATCTCCGGACGCCAGCAAGACGGACCTGTGCATGGTGTTTTCCAACTCGCGGACGTTGCCAGGCCAGGTATGGGCTTTCAATACCTTCATGGCATCTGCGCCGATTGGCCTTTCATCTACCTGATTTACCTCGGCATATTTTTTCGCAAAATATTCCGCGAGGGCCTGGATATCTGACGGGCGTTCACGCAAAGGAGGGACACGTAGATTGACCACGTTAAGTCGGAAGAAAAGGTCCTCACGGAATTTGCCATCCTTAACCTCCTGCTGAAGGTTCCTGTTGGACGTAGCAATTATCCGGATGTTTACATTTACTGGCTTCGAACCGCCAACCCTGTCAATTTGTCGTTCTTGAATGGCCCGCAAAAGTTTGGCTTGAAGACGGACATCCATTTCAGAAATCTCGTCAAGTAGAAGAGTCCCGCCATCTGCTTCTTCAAATTTACCAATCCGTCGAGCGACGGCTCCAGTGAAGGCGCCTTTTTCGTGGCCGAACAATTCAGATTCCAACAGGTTTTCTGGAATTGCAGCACAGTTTACGGCAACGAAAGGTTTGTTGGCGCGGCGGCTTTTCTGGTGGACAAAACGCGCCATGACTTCCTTACCGGTGCCAGACTCGCCGGTGATCAGGATGCTTGCTTCCGAAGGGGCAACCTGTTCGGCCAGGGCTGCAACATTCTTCATGATCGCATCCCGGTAAATGAATGACTGACTGTCCTCGGTAACCGCCTCTAGTACTGCGGCGATCAACTCAGCATCCGGGGGCAGTGGAATATATTCCTTTGCGCCTCCGCGAATTGCCGCGGCTGCAGTCTTTGGGTCTGTGCCGATGCCACAGGCGACAACTGGAATGGAAAAATGCTCTGCGCGAAGCTTCGGGATCAGTGACGGAATGTCTAAACCAATTTCAACCATCAATAAATCGGCGCCACGGCTTCTCAAAATAGAGAGGGCGGTATCAGTATCTGGTGCATGAGTGACTTGAGCGCCACGGTCCATTGCAATCTGGCTTGCTGCACCCAACTGGCCATTTAGCGTTCCTACAATCAGCAGTCGCATTTTATAGTCTCCGTTACGTCATTCCGCGCTCTAAGCGTGTCATGCGTTTCATATCTGATATTGCCCGGGCAATAGACATCTTTGAATATGATCATTTGAAAAAGGTTATCCTTTGCGCCGGTGGCAAGACGGTGTTCAACAGCATTTCCAAGCGCCGAGGATTTTCCTTGCGGCGAATAGAGGTAGCCCCCATCGCGTAAAGATTGTTCACCAAGGCTTCCTCATCAGTGCAATGCTCGGTCTTTGCCGCCAGCGGAATAAAAAACAAATGGGCCATCAGGGCGCCGTAAAAAGTGGTCAAAAGGGCAACAGCCATTGCGGGCCCAATTTGGGCGGGATTGTCCAGATTTCCCAACATCCGCACCAAGCCGATAAGGGTTCCGATCAAGCCCATAGCGGGAGCGACGTCACCTGCGCGCCGGAGGAAATCCACAGATCTCATGTGACGCGTTGAAGCTGTACTGGCTTCGCGTCGCAGGATCTGTTCAATTTCCTCTGGTTCTGTGCCATCCACAACCAGCTGTACAGCTTTCATCAGGAACGGCGTGTCCTTCAGTTTGGGTACCAGGCGTTCCAGGAGCAAAATATCGTTATGCTTGCGTGCTTCGACCGCAATCTTCATCACTTTGACCGCTTCCTCAGATGGATCACGTTGGCTGTGGCGGAGCAGCGTCCAAATGTTTACGGGTAACGTCATCATTTCCTGAAACCTGAAACTGATCGCGGTAACAGCAAATGTCCCGAGAACGACGATCATGACGCCCTGAAGGTTTATAAAAGCCCACGGGGACCCTCCAAGCCAGATCGCCCCTGCGACCAGCAGGAAAGCTGTCAACATACCTAAAATCGTGCTCATAGGCCTTCAGTTCCCCCTCGAGTTCACGAACCTAGTTCGTGCCACCGTCCAGCTTGATGATTTCCGTCATGGTTACGCCAAGGTGATCTTCAACCAATACGACCTCACCGCGGGCAACGAGCCGATTGTTGACGTAAATATCGATCGCTTCACCTACTTTACGGTCCAGCTCAACCACGGCGCCCGGCGCCAACTTGAGAAGCTGGCTTACCTCCAAGGTAGATTTGCCCAGAACAGCCTGAACTCTTACGGGTACATCAAAAACAGGCTCCAGTTCCTGCGCTGAACGGACCTGCCCATCTTCCTTGGGGGCCAAGTCCGGGCTGCGACTGGAACCATCGTCCAAGTTCTGCAAGCCAACGTCGCCTGAATTTTCGTCTTCATTTGCCATTAAATTAATCCTTATTCAGGTCCATCTGCGGCCGATTGCTCAGTTGCATTGTCCAACTCAATATTCTGCGTTTCTTGGGGCACCCCTTGCGAGGTACTTTCTGTGCCGGACATGACAAAGCGTTGCACCGCGGTTTCGACTTCTCTCATGATGGTGTCATGTTTGCGTTCGGTCCCGCCATCGGGCCACTCAACGCGACAATCCTGAGGCCCAAGGCCAGGCTCTCCAATCAATACTATATCTCCAGGAAACCCAGTGGATGCTTTCAGGTCTTCAAGGCGTTCATTCACTGGATCTAGCAATGCCTCAGATACGCGCACCACCAGCCGAGGCTCTTTTTGGGCTGTTGCCAGGCAATCCTCAATCAATGCTTCAATTTCCGCCAGAGGATGCGCACGAAGCAGAGCAGGAGACAGTTTTGAAGCAATTGCATACGCCAACTGCACCATCTCTTGTTTGATACCGGACTCAAGTTGGGCCTTTTGTGAAAAAAGGGCATGAGCCCCCTGGGCAATCTGGCTCAGTGTCTCTTTGGTCGCGGCCTCGATATCTTGTAGAGCCTGATTGCGGCCTTCCTCAAAGCCTTGGGCATAGGCTTCTGACTTGATGGTTTCTGCGTCCGCGCGCAGTCTCTCAAGCTCCTCATCGAAGCGGCTTTTTGCGCCGCCATCAAAAGCTTGGTCAAATCGATATTTTACGGGTTCAGCCATTCGTCTTCATATCGCTTTTAATAGATCAACTCGTCTTCGCCTTTGTTGTCTGACAGCAAGATTTCACCTGCCTCGGCCAGATCCTTGGCTTTGTTTACCATGTCCATTTGGGCTTCATCCACATCCCTCAGGCGCACAGGACCCATGGCTTCCATATCTTCCCGAAGAATTTTTGCTGCCCGCTCCGACATGTTCGAGAAAAATAGGTCTCGCAGGGTATCGGACGCACCTTTCATCGCCAGCGCCAGTTTGTCCTTGTCCACGTTCCTGAGCAACGTCTGAACGCCACTCGGATCCAAATTCGCAAGATCTTCAAAGGTGAACATGAGCGCGCGGATACGTTCAGCTGAATCTCTGTTTCTGTCCTCCAGTGCAGCCAGGAAGCGGGACTCTGCGCTGCGATCAAGGAAGTTGAAGATTTCGGCAATGGTCTCATGACTATCGCGTCGGCTGGTGCGGGCCAGGTTGTTCATGAATTCCACGCGGAGCGTTTGCTCAACCTTGTCCAGAATATCTTTCTGCACAGCTTCCATGCGCAGCATCCGCATGATGACCTCCATAGAGAAGTCTTCCGGCAGGACGGAGAGAACGCGTGCGGCGTGTTCGGCCTTAATCTTCTGGAGGACCACGGCCACGGTTTGCGGATATTCGTTTTTCAGGTAGCTGGCGAGCACGACCTCGTTCACGTTACCCAGTTTGTCCCACATCGTGCGACCTGCAGGACCTCGGATTTCATCCATGATTTGTTGGACCCGATCGCCGGGCAGCATTTTAGACAGAAGACGTTCGGTGCTATCGAAGGAGCCATTCAGGTTCCCGACAGTTGATACTTTTGAAGCGAATTCAACAAAGAGTTCTTCAACATCAGTCGCCGCTACAGTACCGAGCGTGGACATGTGTTGTGACAATTCCTTGATTTCGTCTTCCGACAGACCTTCCCAGATGTTCCGCCCGTGCTCATCCCCGATAGCCAGCATGAAGGCTGCAGCTTTCTGTGCCCCGGACATTTTGGTTATTTCTGGCATTTGTACACCTGTTTCAATTTAGTTCGCTGGGCAGCGCCGTCATTCGGCATAGAGCCAAGTCTTTACAATTGCGATTGATTCATCTGGGTTTGACCGGATGATATCGGCAACCTTCTTGATCGCAGATTCCTGAATGCGGCCTTCAACCTGCGCTACGTCAATTTTTGCATCTGTCCGCATATCGTCGCGCACCAACGCGCCGGTTTGCTGCGCATACCTAACCGCGGCCGCAGCATCTTCGTCACCTGCTGCTGCCGCAGCCATGACTTCAGCAGTAACAGGAGTCCCCGGTCCCATGATTGCAGGGGTTTCCATCGTCCGGTCTTCGATTTGACCAGGATCCGGCGCCGCCGGCGCGTCTGGTATTGCTTCAATCAGGCGCATGACAAGCGGCCGTACTACCAAGAGGATTACCAGAATGATGGAAATGATCACGCCGCCCTCTGATACAACCTCAATCAGGTCCTGTTTGTTCAATCCAAACATGCTGAAGTCCTGTGCAGCTTGTGCAATTGGAGCAGGATCAACAAATCTCATTGAGGTCACGATCACTTCATCTGTTCTATCAGCAGACTCAACAAATGGAATTGCCGTCAGGACCAGATCCCGAAGCTGGTTAATTTCATCGGGCGAACGTTCCTGATAGCTGGTGGTATTGCCTTCTTCGTCAATCTCGCGGATACCGTCGACCAAAACCGCCACTCTCAGTTGGGTGATTTCGCCGGGTTCCTTGATGGTGACAGTTTCAGTCTTTGAGTTTTCGAAGTTGGTAACTTCTTCTGTCTTGCTTGCAGTGTTCGATGGCGCTGAGCCGCTGCCCTGGGCGTCTGGTAGGCTGTTTGCCGTGGTAACCTGACCACCAACTTGGTCGGTTTCGCTTGATTCTTCTTCTACAACATTTTGGGACAGAATGACCTGATTGTCGGGGTCATACCGCACAGCGTTGGTCGTAGTCCTGCTCATGTCCATCTGCACAGACACTTCGGCGCGTACGCGACCTTCACCAACTCGACGTGCCAACAGCTGTTCAATCTTGTTGCGGTACATACGCTCTTTTGCTAGGCGCGCCTCTTCAAGGCTGGTGAAGCTTGAAAACTCGCCCTGTTCACTGGCACCATCGACCAGTAACCGGCCGGAAGTATCCGATATCGTAACCCGCTCGGGAGACAGGCCGGGGACGGCGGTAGCGACAAGTGACTGGATAGCCTGTGCCTCGCGTCGGCCAAGGCCTGCACCAGTCGTGCGGACAAGAATGGATGCAGATGGTTCTGACGCTTCACGTTCAAACGGACGCCGCTCGGGCATCACGATATGAACACGAGCTTCGCTTACCGAGCCCAGATATTTGATGGTTCTGGCGATTTCGCCTTCAACAGCCCGAACATAGTTGACGTTGAGCTCGAAGCTGGTGCGGCCAAAACTGCTTTCTTGGTCAAAAATCTCTTTCCCGACGACACTGCCCGTCAGGCCATCGCCTGCCAGCGTCAGGCGCAGTCGGTCAACTTGGTCCCGGGGTACCTTCAATACGCGCCCACCGGCGTCCGTCTCATATGGAATGTTTTCTGCTTCCAGACGCTGCGCAATGGTCGACGCATTCGCTGGGTCCAGGTCAGAATAAAGCACCGTCATGGGGGCGTTTTGCCAGCGTCCCACAATGGCAATGAAAAAGAAAACCGTCAGGGCACCTACTAGGCCAATAAGAACCAGCCGACCGGTGCCGAGATTTCTAAGAAATTGCAGAAAATTGTCCAACGCCCACCTCGGATACAAACACCCAATGGGGATACTCGCCCCAAGTTCACTCATCAAATTAGTCTGTCAGAGTAAACAGATAGTTAAATCTAGGCAATTTTTGCCTATAAATGTAAAGGAAAAAGTCAAGATGGATTGAATTTTGCCAGAAAGTGGAAGGGTCAGTCGCTTCGATACTGCTGAACGCGAGTGGCGCGCAGTCCTGGCAGCCCATTCTTGGTAATGGCCTGTTGCCAGGAAAGAAACTCTTCGACTGAGAGGGAATAGCGATTGCAGGCTTCCTCTAGGCTAAGTAGGCCGCCTTGCACGGCCGCAACGACTTCGGCCTTACGCCTGATAACCCATCGTTGGGTGTTGGCCTTTGGGAGATCCGCAAGCGTCAAAGGTTTGCCAGTTGGGCCAATGACATTTGCTCTGCTTGTTCCGTTTTGCATAAGACAGTACCTCACCCTAGGTGGTAAGGCGATTATAGGAACAGGTCGTTTAAAAAAGCCTAATGGCTAGAGTTAAAGGTGCGTTAACCTTTGGCCTGAAGCAAAAACTGGGTAGCCGATGGCTACCCAGTCTCGTGCAAAAGAGTGGTGTTCAAGCTAGGTTAGCTTGAAACCTAGAGCCTGGTCAGTTCCTCGAGGATCTCATCTGACGTGGTGATGATCCGCGTGGAAGCCGAGAAGGCACGTTGTACCTTGATCAGTTCTGAGAACTCATTCGCCAGGTCAACAGTCGATTGCTCTAGCGAGTTTGGTGAGATCGAGCCTGCGCCACCCCGGCCAGCTTGCTGGAACGAGGGGTCGCCAGACAGATCCGAGAGGCCAAAGGCGTTGCCTTGGCGGCGGGTCAGGCCATCAGCGTTCTGGAATGTCGCAACAGGCAGCTTGAACACGGTCAGGGTCAGGCCATTGTCGAAGATTGCTGTAACCGACCCATCTTCGCTGATGGAAACGCCATTTACGTTTTCAAAGTTGGCACCATCAACAGCCGAGCTCAACAAGTTCGATGCGTTGTCGGTTTGGGAGAAACCGTCTGTTTCGCCATCTGTGCCGAAGTCAAAGGCGATTGAACCAGCTTCTACTGCTACTGTGGCGCCGTCTGCTGCTGTGGCATAGGTGAAGCTCAGGGATTCGCCCAGTGCCAGGTCAACAGCCGTACCAGTGATATCATTCATTGTAGTGTTGGTCAGGTCAATCGAGCCATCGTCGTTGAAAACAAGCTCGCCGCTGCCAATAAGGCCATCGGTGTGTGGGTTGGCGCCAGACTGGGTCAGCACGGTGTCGTCATCAAAATAAAGTTCATACTGCCAGGTGTTGGGGCCTGCGTCAGTCTTCGCTGCCGCAACCACAACCGTGTGCTGGCGACCGAGGGAGTCATATACCTGAATATTGGTTTCAAGTTCTGGTGATACGGTACCTGAGGCAATATCGCCAACGGTATATGAAGCACTAGCGATGTCGGTCGCACTGGCGTTCACGTTCGCGCGAAGCGACACGTTTTGAGTTGCCGAACCAAGGCTGTTCAGCTCGTTGATGTTGATCGGGCTCAGTTCGCTCAGGTCGTTCTGGTTGGTCGTGATGCTGCCATCGGACGCCACTGGCCAGCCCATAAGATATAGCCCTGCAGTATTCTTCAGGAAGCCGCGGGAGTCCTGAGTGAAGGACCCTGCGCGGGTATAGAGAACTTCACCAGATGCATCTTCAGCATCTGTGCCGTCCCGGACCACGAAGAAGCCTGCGCCATCAACTGAAAGGTCAGTCGCGGAGGCCGATGGTTGCAACAGGCCTTGCTTGGATATCAGCGTATCCGAGAAGGCGCGTACCCCACCAGGTGAGTATGATGAAAGGGCGGCCGTTTCAGTCACAAGCGTCGAAAAACGGGCCCGGGTTTCTTTGTAACCAATCGTGTTAACGTTGGTGATGTTATCGGCGATGACGCCCACGCCCTCTGTAAAGGACTGGAGGCCTGATACGCCTGCTGCCAAAGCAGTGAATGCCATTTTACTTCTCCTACACTCTTTTGCTTGTTCGCGTGCTTTGGGCTTTCTGCTCACTTACCAAGGCACAAACGTGCCATGGAAGCAGGTACTTCGACCTGCAATCTGGTTCCCAACCTTTATCGGGCTGAGAGTTGAATAATGTCTTCAAGGGCAACGCCCAGAGGCCCAACCTCGAAGGTTGCATCAACGCCGTTCATTGTAACGGCCGTGATGCGGCCTCGTACCGCCACGCCTGTTTCCAGCGCGTCGCCGTCTTCATTTTCCGCTTTGACGTTCAGGCTATACGTACCTTCCGGGAGCGTTTCGCCTGCGTCATTTGTTCCGTCCCAGTTGAATTCGTGGATGCCGCCAACAGTAACGCCCGTAGTGGTGTAAACCAGCTCATCGCTGCTGTTGTAAACTTCAAGGGTAACCTTTTCTGCGGCACTTGACGTATTGTACTGCCATTCGACGCCGTTCTCTCCGTCATGGAGACCAAAGTTGCCTGGGACCAAGGCATCCTTGCCAAGGTAGTTGGCAAGCGCATTCTGGCTGGTCACGGCGGTCAGCCTCGTCAGCGTTTCCAGGTTCTGGTTGGTCTGGATCTGCTGTTCCACGCTCGAGAACTGGACAAGCTGGTTCGTGAACTCATTACTGTCCATCGGGTCCGTAGGGTCCTGATGCTGGAGCTGTGTTGTGAGCAGCGTCAGGAAATCGTCAAAGCCATCAGCAAGCTTGGCTGCCGAGCTGTCCGCCCGCGTCGCACTGGTCCCAAGTCCTGATGTAATGCCTGTTATGTCTGCCATTTTCTTGCTCTCGTCTCGGGCTCAATTTCAGCCCGTTTTCCTTAAACTTCGATATCCAGCCCGGTTTCCACGCTCACATTTGCGAGGATGGTCTCAAGCGGTACAGTCTCTTCCAGAAGATCATCCTCACCTGCAGATAATGTCTGGTGACCCATTCCTGTTCGTGCTGCCAGGTCATCGCGCATCTTTTCTTGCTGCACGGCCTCGGCAAACGCACGACCAGCACTTTCCTGGTCATTGGTGTCCAAGCTGAACTGGATGCCACCGTCTGCCTTGTGGCCTGCGGCTTCTATTGCCTTTTCAAGGCCTTTGGTGTCGCGCTGCATAAGGTCCAGGGTCTCAGGCCTTTCGGCCATGACCTGCGCGTGAACCTTGCCGCCCTCGAGGAAGCTCAACTTGACGCGCACGCGTCCCAATTCAGCTGGATCAAGGCGCACAGTGAATTCCTGCTGACCGTCCTTGAAGGCCTTTGTCACATGCATGTTCAGCTGCTGGCTGACCTGATGAGCGAGCTCTGGTGTTGGTTTGCCGCCCAGAAGCGACATGCTTGCCATGAAGCCTGTGTCACCTTTGAGGCCGCTGAGGCCTGCGGCAACCGCACTGGCGGATGTACCATCCAGGAAACCGGAAACGCGTTCGGGTGTCAGAGGCGGTTGTGCCTCACGCACCGGCGGTGGTGCCTGGGTGGTAGGCAACGGTGCAACGGGCTCAACCGGTTTTGCAGATGCGGCATCTTTCAGTGTGTCTGACGCGGGCGCTGCACTTGCTTTCAGGTCAAAAGTCTCTTTACCAGTGCCGGCTGATTTTTGGCCCGCTTGAGGGGTGCGCTCAGCACCATTCGCTTTTGGTGCAGCCGCAGCAACTTGCTGTTGGGCCTGCTGGGTCACAACACCATTCGCTTCAGCATCGTTTGCCTGTGCTTCCGGGGAAGCCGGGGCGGAGGATGCTTGTTGCGGAGCGGCCACTTGAGGCGCAACGTCTGGTGCTGCCTGGGATGCCTGGCCTTGTTCTGGCAAGTTCAGGGGGACATTCGGCAGGACTGGAGCCTCGGCCTGTGGCTTGCCCTGAGGCGCGGTCAACGCGGGCTCAGGAACCTCAAGGCCAACGTCACCGGTTGGAGCGGCGCCCTGAGGCGTGAGGTCCACTGCGGACCCATCCGCAGCCAAGGTCAATACAGGTGCCTGTTCCACAGCTGCGCCAAACAGGCCTTGAGCGCTGTCGGCGGGCAGGATGTGGCTGTTGCTGGAAACGCCGGCCTGGGACACGGCTGCCAATTCGTCAGAAGTTGGCAGGGCAGGCAATTGTTCCAGTCTCAGGCCCAGTTTCTCCAGAGCTGCCTGAGGCAATATCGGGATGTTCTGGCCGGGCTGCTGTGACGCAGGGCTGTTTGCTATAGTGAACGCAGAGCCACCTTCGCCACCTGCGAGAGCCGCCTGAATGGCAAGGCCGGAAACACTGTTCTTCGCCAGTAAGGCTGGATTGGTAGCCGTCGCGGCATCGCCTGCCTGGATTGCCTGCGACAGCCCGGCAAATTGGGCTGCAGGTGCGGCGTCAGGCGTCACGGTCAATTGAAGGCTGGCAAGCAGTTCTGCCTGATCGGCAGTGAGGTCTGGTACCTCAGGGGCCTTGGCCCCCGGCACGGTTGAGGCGGCTTCAATAGTCTGCAGGGCCTGAGCAAATTGGGCCGCGAGGCTGCCCTGCTCGGTTCCTGGTGTCTGGCCCGTCCCCATCAAGCCAGCTAGCGCTGCTGAAGGGGTGGAGCCAAAGCTCTGCATCAATTGATCAATAGGGTTCATATCTTACTACCAATTCGTTTGCCTCATCACCCGGCAGGGTATTGTTCGACCAGATAGAAGCAAAGCGCGGGCCAGTTTTTGGGAAAAATGTAAAAGACCTTGAATCCCAAGGGTTCCTCGTATTGGAGGGTGCGTTCTAAAAAAGGCAGGGAGCGCTTATTGCCCGGCAAAAATTGGATCATTCATGCCGAAAGGGCGGAATCACTTGCCTCTGAATGCCGGAATGCCTATATCCTCAGCCAAGACGCGAAAGCTGACGAAAGTAGTAAGAAATGTCGACCACTCACGACCAAACAGAACTAAACAGCCTTGGGTTCCCTTGCCCGCCAGCAGAGACACGCGTTGTCGTGGCGATGTCTGGCGGCGTGGACAGTTCTGTGACGGCCGCGCTTCTCAAGGAGCAGGGCTATGACGTCGTCGGCATTACCCTGCAGCTTTATGATCATGGTGTTGCGGTTCAGAAAAAAGGCAGTTGTTGCGCGGGGCAGGATATCCATGATGCCCGCCGCGTGTCTGAGGCGCTGGGCATCCCGCATTATGTGCTGGACTATGAAAGCCGCTTCAAGAACCAAGTGATGGAGGAGTTCGCTGACAGCTATATCAAGGGCGAGACACCGATCCCGTGCGTGCGCTGTAACCAGACAGTGAAGTTCAAGGACCTGCTTGATACCGCACGCGACCTTGGCGCCGACTGCATGGCGACCGGCCATTATGTCCAGCGGGTGGTGGATGAGAACGGAAAAGCACAGTTGGTGCGCGGTTTTGATGACGGCAAGGACCAAAGCTACTTCCTGTTCGCGACCACGCAGGAGCAGATGGATTTCCTGCGTTTCCCCCTTGGCCATATGGACAAGGAGCAGACGCGCATTGAAGCCGAGCGCTTCGGCCTGACGGTTGCGGACAAGCCGGACAGCCAGGATATCTGCTTTGTGCCCGAAGGGCGGTATGTGGACGTGATCGAGCGGTTGCGCCCCGGCGCGCTTGAGCCTGGCGATATCGTGGATATCGACGGCAACGTGCTGGGCAGGCACGAAGGCATCGTCAAATACACCATCGGCCAGCGCCGCGGCCTTGGCATCGGCGGCTTTGAGGACCCTATCTATGTGGTCAAGCTGAACGCCGAGAAAAAGCAGGTGATCGTGGGCCCCAAGGAAGCGTTGCTGACCACCGAGATCGGCGTCAAGGACGTGAACTGGATCGGCGAGGACGTACCGGCGGAAGGGCTTGCTGTGATTGCCAAAATCCGCTCCACGCGCCCGGGCGTACCAGCGAAACTCTTCCTTGAGGGTGGCCGTGCACGCGTGCTTCTCGACGAGCCGGAAGCTGGTGTATCCCCCGGCCAGGCCGCCGTTTTCTATGACGGTGACCGCGTGCTGGGCGGTGGCTGGATCGACAGCGCCACAAGCGCCGACCCCCGCTTAGCTGCCGCCTGACCTATCATCAAAAAAAAGCCCCCGACCATCCAGTCAGGGGCTTTTAACTTTATGATATAGCTGGATTATTCCGCAGCCTGCATCACGCCTTCCGGGTGGTGGAAGCGCTTCATCAACCTGTCCCGTTTCTTCGGGTGGATATAGGCTTTGTTCATGTCATAGCCATGCTGTTCAGCCACGCGCTTGTCCATGATGGCGAACCAGATGGGCGGGTTCCAGGCGGCCATGAACATGGTGAAATAGCCAGCCGGCAGCTGCGGCGCGGTATCAAAGTGCCTCAGGCACTGATACGGACGTTCCGCGTGCGCGTGGTGGTCAGAGTGGCGCTGCAGGTGATAAAGCATCACATTCGAGACGATATGATTGGCGTTCCAGCTGTGATGTGGTTGAACGCGCTCATATTTTCCGTCCTCGCGCTTGGGGCGCATCAGGCCGTAATGCTCAATATAGTTGGCGGATGACAGCATCAGGTTCGACAGAAGCGCGCCAACAAGCAGGTACGGCAGCACGATCCAGCCAAGCCAGAGCACGAAGGCCGCGTACATGCCAAGCGTGATCAGCGTGTTCAGAAACACCTCATTTTCCAGGCTGAAAGCAGACTTGCCCTTGCGGCCAAGACGCGTTTTCTCGATGTTCCAGGCGCGCTTGAAACCGCCAGGAAGTTCATGCAAAACAAAGGCATAGAAGCTTTCACCCATCATGGCGGTGGCGCTGTCTTCGGGGGTTGCGACCTGCACATGGTGGCCCAGGTTATGCTCGATGCGGAAGTGGCCCATGCCGCAAAGGCACAGGAGGAAACGCGCCACATTGATGGATGTCCTGTCCCGCCGGTGGCCCACTTCATGCGCGGTATTCAGGGCGCCCGCGCCCATCAACCCGTTCGCGACCGTGACGGCGATATAAGCGGTGAGCGTGAGATCCATGTTGGCCACATACCAGGCGCCCACAACCCACACCAGATAGGCCGCGGGCAGGGCGGCGAAGGCCGACCAGCGATAGAAAGGATCGTCCCGCAGGCGCGGGATGGCTTCCTTTGGCGGGTTGGATGTATCTTCACCGAACGCCATTTCGATAATCGGAATAAGCACATAGAAGAAAACGGGAGACAGCCACAGCACCGCCTCATGCCCGGTTTGTGCATAAAGATACCAGCTGATCAGCGGAATGGCGGTCAACAGCACCGGCAGGGGCCACAGATACCTTTTGGTGTCGCGCCAGTCGGCGGCGGCAGTTTCAGCAGACATTGATCTCTCCCTCATGTCCCATTTGCCCGCATCCTCTCATTTATTGATAATATTGTCAATAGAGAGTCTGCCGGTGGCAAAAAGGGCACACGGAGGGCACACCCATAGGGCCCATTTAGGTACGGTTTTCTGCGGTTCTGGTTTGGGCACACCCGCGCGCGCCCTGTGCCCGGGTGTGCCCAGTGTGTGCCCTGTGTGTGCCCGGGCTGTCCCTTGGGGCGCCATTGGTGCGCCGGGGGCTCCCTCCCGTGTCCCATATGCCCCGGCTTGGGCACATTTGCCGCTTGATCCCGCCCCCGCGCGGCGGGTAGAAAAGAAGTGTAGGGCAACAGGGGTTTTTATGAGTAACAGACAGAAACGCACCCGGCTGAACCCGGAAGAGCGCAAACGGCAGTTGCTGGATGCGGCAGTGGCGCTGTTTGCCGAACGCGGCATCGGCGAAGCCAAGCATGCGGACATCGCCAAGCGCACCGGCGTGTCTGTTGCCACCACCTTTGTTTATTTCCCGACGCGCGAAGCGCTGATCGACGCGGTGCTGGAGGACGTGGCGGAAAAGAACCTGGCCATCTTCGGCGAGGTGGACCCCACAGGGCTTACGCCTGCCGAACTGCTGACCGCACTGGCCGAACACGCCACCGCCCAGGTGGACCAGGAGCGCGCCTACGCGCAGGTGTGGCTGAACTGGTCCACGAACTTCGCCCCGCACATCCGCGAAAAGTTCCTTGAATGCCAGAATATCGTGCTGGATAACCTCACCGCGATCCTGAACGGTGCCACGCCCGGCCGCCAGAAGGGCCGCGGCGCGCGCGACGACGCCCGTATCCTGCTGGCCGCAAGCCAGATGCTGACGGTGATGAAGCTGGACGGCATTTCAAAAGAACGCCGCGACCGCTTTACCGAACACACCATCGACGTGGTGCTGGCCTACACGGGTGAGAAGTAGGGGGTTTCCAACCCCAAAGCGGACATTCCAGCAACAGGAATAACTGTCGACGAACATGTCCCTTTCTCGCCAGATACGGTCATTTGAATTGTATTGAAGTGTAACAGGAGTATGCGAAGGCGATAACGTTATGGAAGAGCCGAAGGGCCTAAGCAGTCAGGTTTTGCGTGTAGAATTGCTCATTTGAGAAGATGGTGGCGAGGATGCGTTCTTCCGTCTGGTTCAGGACTTCCTGTATCACGGCCTTCAGGCGCGTCGGCTCATCCATCTTCATGGCATCAATGGTCATGCCCTGTTGGTCGCTTGAATAGGGCAGGCGTTTCTGGGTTTTCAGGTAGAGCCAATAGATGCGCATGGCGGTATCTTCCAGTTGATGCGCCCATTCGATCATCAGGGGATAGCCCGCGTCTTCTACCAACGTCAGGTTCATCTGCTTGTTTTTCTTCAGCAGTTCAAGGGCGCCACTATCGTCTGTGACAGGCTGCATGGCCTCGATATCCTTATTCAGGAGCTTGAGCGCCTCTAGGTCAACTTTGGCTGCTGTAAGTGAAAAGATAGCAGGTAAAAGCACTTTGCGCAGGGTGAAATTCTGCTTGATATCCATCAATGTCAGGGGCGCCACCTGGGTCACCCGCGGCGAGATGGACACCAGAAACTGCTTGGCGATCAGCCGCTCGATCATGTTGCGGGATATGGTTCTGCTTATGCCGAACATATCGCTGAGTATGTTTTCCGACACTTTCTGGCTGGGGGCCAGCTTCTGGGTGACAATGGCGTCCATGATGGCTTCATAAGCATCGCGCGCGTCGCTGTTCTGCAGGTCATCCCGTTTCATAGCCTGTCCTTCCTGAAAATTTACGGCGTGTCAGCCGCCTTCCTCTTTTCCTCTTTTATACAGCTTTGCTGCTGCCTTCAACCTGTGATAGGGCGATAATTCTGATTAAAACAGTTAAAAATAAAAATAAGGCAGCTAAAAAATGCTTGATAATAAAAATATGGCAGTTATGTTTCTTGTGTATAGGGGAACTCGGCGCATGGGCGCCCAGGAGACGCAAGGAGGAGAAGATGCAAAAAAGCATTTTCCGGAAGTGTGGATTAAACATGACGGTTTCTGCCGCGGCGCTGTTGGCGGGGGCTGCAGTGCCGGTCAGCGGCGCAGGGGCCGCGCAGCAGGGTGCAGACGCGGGCCAGGCCGGGGACACTGACGATTTTGTCTTTGAAGAAATTGTTGTAACGGCAGGACGGCGCAAACAGTCATTGCAGGATGTGCCTGCAGCAGTGACGGCGGTCGATCCGGGTGATTTTGTCCTGAAGGGACTTAAGGACGTTAGCGGTATCCTCGATTATACGCCAGGGGTGGCCTACAATGATTCAGGGGTTGTCGGACGTGGCAGTATCTCTGCGCGCGGCGTATCCCAAAATGAAGATACCCCGGTTTTCGGGGTGTATCTTGACGACACGCCAGTGTCTACCAGCACCGCCTTCTCGCGCGGGGGCAGTGTGCTTTTCGATGCCATGTTGATGGACGTTGAGCGCGTGGAAATCATCAAAGGACCGCAAGGGACGCTGTATGGCGCCACCTCGGTTGGCGGCATGATGCGCTATATTTCGCGCGATCCTGCACTTCAGGAGATGCGTGGATCGGTGGGGGCCGATGTTTCCACCATCAAGGGTGGCGACTGGAGCCAGACATACAATGGCCGCATCAGTACGCCGCTGATCAAGGATAAACTGGGCATCACTGTGTCTGGCTTTTATCGGGACATGGGCGGCTATGTGGACTATCTGGACGTCGAGGAAAATGTCAACGACGCCGAGGTGTATGGCTATGCGGCGGACATGATCTTTGTGCCGACAGAGGCGCTCGAGATCCGGCTCAAATATATGAAGCAAAGCCTTGATTATCCCGCGACATCAACAATTCAGCTTGCCGACGCCGATACAGATGAAGGCTTGTTTGGCGACTATGTCACCGGCGACGCGCCGGGCGACAACAAACTGGATTATGAAATCGCCACAGGCACCATCAACTACGGTCTTGGCTGGGGCGAATTTTCCTCAACATCAAGCTATGTCAAATATGAGGTTGGTGGCCTTGTTGATTTCACATCCGCCTATGGACCGATCATTGACCTGTTGGGCGGTCGCGACGCAGGAACCACAACACGGGTAGATTTCGTGAACTCTGCAGGTTCGGAAAAATTCGTGCAGGAAGTACGGCTGACATCTGAACGCATGGGTGCCTTCGAATGGATCGCGGGGCTTTACTATGCCACGGAAGATACTTTCAATTTTCAGCGGTTGGACGTAACGCCTGCGGTAAATGTGCTTGATGCCCGTTTCCCTTCGAAATATGAGGAATTCGCCGGGTTTGGGGACATTACCTATTATGTTACCGATAACTTCGATGTAACGGGCGGTGTGCGGGTCAGCAGGCATGCAGTGGACCTTGAGTTCGAGACAACCGGCTTCCTTATCGGCGATGGACTTGAGACCTATCCGCAATCGAAGGAAACGGTGGATACCTATCTGTTCTCGGCTCGCTATCGCCCCGTAGATGACATGTCCTTCTATGCGCGGGTGGCAAGCGGCTATCGCCCGCGTACGAGCACCCTTTCTGTTATTGATCCGAATACCGGAGAAAATGTCGCGCCCCCTTTCATGGAATCCGATCATGTCTGGAGCTATGAACTGGGCGTGAAAGGCGTCGCGGCAGACAATGTTGTCAGCTACGATCTGGCATTCTGGAAAATCGACTGGTCCAATTTTCAGACCACCCTGACCATCAACGGTGTTTCCACCAGCGGCAACGCGGCCGACGGTGTCAGTGCACACGGGTTTGAGGGCACCTTCGTATTGCGGCCCACCAACCGGCTCACGCTGGATACCAATTTCGCCTATTCCAAAAGCACGCTCAATGCCGATGAATTACTGATTGGCGGTGCCGAAGGAGACAGGGTGCCGCGGGTGCCAAAATGGACCTGGTCCGTGCAGGGCGACTACCAGTTCGACATTACGGGCGACTGGTTTGGCAACCTGGGCGGTGGCCTGCGCTATGTCGGCAGTTCTGTCAGCGCATTCTCCAACCCGCAAGGGAATCTGTTGCTGCCTGAACTAACCAGCGTGGACAGCAGGCTTCTGGCCGATGCCAACCTCTCTGTGACCAGAGGAAATCTTTCCATCGGTTTGTACGCGACCAACCTGTTCAACAAACGCGCCCTGATCGCCCGCCGTGATGACGGTGTTCTGGTTGGTGCAAACCGGACCGGTGTGTTCACCCAGCCCAGAACCATTGGCATGAACGTGAAGTTGGACTTCTAGCGTTTGCTCGACCTTCTGGGGTGCCGACCTCCCCGGCACCCCAGCCCTTTTTTGTTTTGTATCGGAGCTGAATAATGAAATTCCCATGCCTTATGCTTGCCCTTGGCCTTTTGGGCACTGCAGCCACCAGCCTGCCGGTTTCGGCCAGTGATGACTGTGATTTGCTGATCGCAGGAGGGCGCGTTGTTGACCCGGAAACCGGGCTTGATGATGTGCGGTATGTGGCCGTAGGCGGGGACAAGATTTTGGCTGTCAGCGAGACGCCGGTGGCCTGCACGCGTACAATCGATGCCTCGGGCCGCGTTGTTGCGCCCGGTTTTGTAGATATGCACGCCCATGGCCAGGATATTCTGGCGGCGCGGGTGCAGGCGCTGGACGGCGTAACCACGGCGCTTGAGCTTGAGGCAGGGGTCCTGCCGCTTGACGACTATTATAACCGCCTTGCCGAAGAGGGCCGCCCCATCAATTATGGCGCCTCGGTGAATTGGGCAAACGCCCGCATCGCCACCTTCGCGGGGGAAGAGCCACAAGCGTCGCTTGAATGGTTTCTGGAAGCTTTCGCCCGGACCGACTGGCAAAACCAGGTGGCCACACCCACCCAACAGGAGCAGATCCTTGCGCAAGTGAAAGAAGGGTTGGACCAGGGCGGCTTGGGGATCGGCATCCTGATCGGGTATGCGCCAGGCACCGGCCACAAGGAATTTTTCGACCTGCACCGGATCGCGGCGGATCGCGGCGTGCCCACCTTCACCCATGCCCGCTATCTTTCCATGCTGGAGCCAAAAAGTTCGTTTGAAGGCATGACCGAAATTGTCGCTGCGGCGGCAGGGACAGGCGCGCATGCCCATATCGTGCACCTGAATTCCATCAGCCTGCGGGACATTGGCACCATTGCGCCCATGATCCGGGAAGCTCAGCAGCAGGGCCTGCCTATCACTACGGAAGCTTACCCTTATGGCGCCGGGTCGACAGGGATCGGCGCTGCCATGTTCCGGGGGGAACGCTGGCGCGAACGCCTTGGCGGTGTGACCGCCGCCAACTTTGATGTGGACGGCAAGCGATTGACCGAAGAGGAACTCGCGCGCCTGCAGGCCGAAGCACCAGGCACCGACAGCGTTATTCATTTCCTTGAACTGGATGATCCGAAGGACCGCGCTTTTCTTGACCAGTCTGTATTGATGCCGGGCGGCGTGATTGCGTCCGACGGTGGCAACTGGCTGATTGACGGCGAACCTGTACCGCAAGACACATGGCCGTTGCCGGACAATGCCTGGAGCCACCCAAGAAGCGCCGGCACCTTTGCCCGCTTTCTTGGCCAGTATGTCCGCGAAAGAAATTCGGTCAGCCTTCTGGAAGGCATTCGCCGGGTCAGCTTCGGGCCAGTCCAGATCCTGGAAAAGGCCGTGCCTCAGTTGCGCACCAAGGGCCGGATCCAGCCAGGTATGGGCGCAGACATCGTGGTGTTCGACCTGGCCACAGTTAGCGATCAAGCGACGTTTGAGGCGCCAGCCCGGCCGTCACAGGGCTTTGACTATGTCATCGTCAACGGCGTGGTGCTGGTGGACGGCGGCGTGGTGGACACCAGCGTGTTGCCCGGGCGTGCCATCCGCAACGCTGTGACAGCCAGCAATGAAGCAGGGCGTTAAGGTCGATGGCCTTCTTCCAGAAATATCTGCTGCCCGGGTTTGTGTTCCAGTCTGTCGTGATCGGCGGCGGCTATGCAACGGGGCGCGAACTGGTAGAGTTTTTCTTCGCCAGTGGCCCGTGGGGCGGCCTTTTGGGGCTTTTGGTGTCGGGCCTTGTGTTTGGTCTGGTGCTGGCGCTAGGGTTCGAATTTGCCCGCGTGACAAAATCTTATGACTACCGGCATTTCTGCCGCGCGCTGCTGGGGCGTGGCTGGGTGGTGTTCGAATTTGCCTTCATTGCATTGATGCTGTTGATCCTATCGGTGATTGCGTCGGCGGCGGGGGAGCTTGCAGCGTCCAGCTTTGGTGTACCGGCTGTGGGGGGGACCTGCGCTTTGATGCTGATGATCGCGCTGCTGACCTTCTACGGCTCCGCCGTTATCAAAAAGGCGCTCGCTGTCTGGTCGCTGCTTCTGTACGCCGTCTATATCACCCTTTTCTGCCTGGCGTTTTTCCAGTTTGGTGACGTGATTTCAGATACCTACGCAGCAGCGCACACAAGTGCTGGCTGGGCTACAAGCGGCATCCTGTATGCGGGCTATAACCTGGCGGTACTGCCCACGGTGCTGTTCGCTGTGAAGGGGCAATCCAGCCGCCGGGAGGCCATGGGGTCCGGGTTGTTGGCCGGCGCTATTGCGGTTGTGCCCGCTGGGCTCTTTTTCGCGGCCATGATGGCCCTGTATCCGACTATTGGCGATGCACCGGTGCCGGCGGCCGCGTTGATGGCTGCGTTTGACCTGCCGTGGTTCGCCCTTGTTTTCCAGATTGTGGTGTTTGGCACATTCGTGGAAACGGGCACGGCCCTGTTGCATGCGGTGAACGAGCGCCTGAACGCCAGTGTTGTGGAAGCGGGCGGTGCGCTGCCTCGTTATGTCCGGCCTCTGGTGTCTGTGGGCGCGATCATAATGGCCATTCTTGCGGGCACGCAGTTTGGCATCATCGACCTGATCGCCCGCGGATACGGGTTTCTCACATTTGTATTTATCGGCGTGCTTGTGGTGCCGCTCCTGAGCGTGGGCGCATGGCGCGTCTTCGCTGGCAGGGCAGCGCCTGCGCGTTTGTGATTTCTGTGCTGGGTGTACGCACACAGGCAGCTTTAGTAGCAGAGGAACAATAAAATGAAGACAATCGCTTTCAGGGCCCCTTATCTGATTTTCCTTGGAAATGAGACCAGGCAGACGTTTGCGAAAACCGGCCTGGGGTTGGTGGAATGGCGGCGCGAGCTTTGTCATGGCCAGTATCGGCTGGCGGGATGCACGGTGGATCTGGGCCTGGAGGACATGACCTTGTCTGAAGCGCTGGTGAAAGGTGTCCAGTCGCTGGTGATCGGCACCGCTGCTGTGGGCGGCGGCATACCGGAAGACTGGCTCGATACCCTTGAAGAAGCGGCGGCACTGGGCATGGATATCGTCGGGGGCCTTCATGTGGACCTGACATCGATTGACCGGCTGTGCAAGGCTGCGGAGCGGTCCGGCGCGAGGTTGATCAATGTCCGGAAGGCGCCAACGGGCCTGCCTGTCGGGACGGGCAAGAAGCGCAGTGGAAACCGGCTGTTGATGGTTGGTACAGATTGCGCCGTGGGCAAGAAATATACTGCCCTGCAACTTGAAAAGGATATGAAGCGCCTGGGCATGAACGCGGATTTCCGCGCTACGGGCCAGACGGGTATCATGATCGCGGGGCGTGGCCTGCCGATTGATGGTGTGGTGTCTGACTTTGTCTCCGGTGCGGCGGAACTGTTGTCGCCTGACAACAGCGCTGATCATTGGGATGTGATTGAAGGGCAGGGCGGCATTTTCCATCCCGGCTATGCCCCGGTCAGCATGGGGCTCTTGCTGGGCTCGCAGCCAGATGCCTTTGTTGTCTGTCATGAGGCCAATCGGATAGAAATCGCAGGCTGGGAAGACTATCCCGTGCCTGACATTCAGCAGGTGATTGACCGAACCGTGGCAATCGGGTCGCTGACAAACCCGGCCATCAGCTGCGTCGGCATCAGCGTGAACACCTCCAACCTGACCGTGGATCAGCGCGGGGCCTATCTGAAAGAGCTGGAGCTTCGGTATGGCCTGCCATGTGTGGACCCGCTGAAGGTGGGCTGTGAACGCATTGTTGACCGTCTGATGCAAGCCGTGGAACAGCGCCAACCCCAGCTGCAGGCGACATCAGTATGAGCGGGGGTATGAAAGTCAGCTTCGAGAAGATGTCATTCCCGCTGAAAAAGCCGTTTGTCATCACGGGCTATACATTCCACACAACCGATACCATTCGGGTGACGCTGGAAAAAGACGGCGTTCGCGGGCAGGGCGAGGGCGTCGGTGTTTACTATTTGGGAGACACACTGGACGTTATGGTCGACCTGGTGAGTGAAATCGCGCCTGACCTTGAACGGGGCCTGTCCCGTGAAGAACTGCAGGAGGCCCTGCCGCCGGGCGGTGCGCGCAATGCTATTGACTGCGCTATGTGGGACCTGGAAGCCAAGCTTTCGGGGCGCAGCATTTGGCACAGGTTGAACCTGTCGCCGAAGAGTTTGAAGACGGTCAGCACCATCGGCATCGGCAGCACAAAGACAATGGCTCAGAGCGCGCGCGACTTTGCCAAATACAGCAAGCTGAAGATCAAGCTGGACGCAGACAACCCCATTGGCAAGCTGGAAGCCATCCGTGCCGCCAGGCCGGACGCCAGCCTGATCATCGATGTCAATCAGGGCTGGAGCTTCGATGAACTGAAGGAATATGCGCCCCATTGCGCGCGCCTGGGCATCGACATGGTGGAACAGCCACTGAAGCGAGGGGAAGACAGTGTGCTGGAAGGCTTTACGTCACCCGTACCGCTTGGGGCCGATGAAAGCTGCCTGCATGAAGGCGAATTTGAGACCGCGGCGGGCCGCTATGATGTCATCAACATCAAGCTGGACAAGTGCGGCGGCCTGAGTTCCGGTTTGAAACTGGTAGACATGGCCCGCCGGGGCGGCAAACGGCTGATGGTCGGGAATATGACCGGATCGTCGCTGTCGATGGCGCCTGCCTATGTGGTTGGCCAATATTGTGAATTCGTGGATATTGATGGCCCGCTTCTGCTGGCCTGTGATCTTGATAATGCCTTGTTCTACAGCACGGGCGGCGTGGTTGAAGTGCCAAATGCTGCACTGTGGGGATGAGACGGAAATGACAGCGAGGTCGGGCGTAAGCTCGGACGATAACAGGAGGAAAATGATGAAACCAAATCTGAGGAATTTATGTGGTGCTTTGCTGCTGATGGCAGGATGGCTGGTGCCGCAAGTGGCCGCGCAGGAGCCCGCCGGGGACACAGCGGCTACCACGGCGCCCAGCGCTGAACAGTATGAAAACCTGGATACTTTCGTCGACACGATGATTGAAACCCAGCGGTCAATTCTGGATATATCCGGTCTGACCGTGTCGATCGTCAAAGACGGCAAGGTAATTTTCGCCAAGGGCTACGGCATGCAGGATATCGACAAGGATATCCCAGTTACCGCTGACAAAAGCACCTTCCGTATCGGGTCAACCTCCAAATTGTTCACCTGGACATCGGTGATGCAACAGGTGGAGCGCGGCAACCTGGACCTGGACGTGGATGTGAACACCTACCTCAAAACCTTTCAGATCCCGGACACATTCGACGAACCCATCACGCTGCGTCATATCATGACACACACAGCCGGTTTCGAAGACGGGGCGCTGGGTTATCTGATCAATTACGATCCCGCCAGCGCAACGTCCCTGCAGAAGGCCATGGCCAAATATATCCCAAAACGGGTGAACAAGCCGGGGGCCTATTCATCCTATTCCAACTATGCCACGGCGCTTGCGGGGCTGATTGTCCAGAATGTGTCGGGCATGCCGTTTGCGGACTATGTGAAGAAAAACATCTTCGAGCCGTTGGGGATGGACCGGTCTACGTTCCTGGAGCCTCTTCCGGAAGAGATCGCCGATGGGCAAACCATTGGCTACAAGCGCGAAATGGGCGGCCAGGAAGCATTGCCTTTTGAGATTATCACCAGTTTTGCGCCGGCTGGGTCCATGTCGTCCACTGCGGAAGACATGTCCAAGTTCATGATGGCGCATCTCAATAATGGTGAGCTGAACGGCGTGCGCATCCTCAAGAAAGAAACAGCGCAGCTGATGCATTCGGTTGAGTTCCAGCCGGACAAACGCCTGCCGGGCATGGCCCTTGGTTTTTACGAGCATTATATCAACGGTCACCGGCTGATCGGCCATGGCGGCGATACCTTCCAGTTCCACACCAACTTGCTGATCGACAAGGACGAGCAACTTGGCATCTTTGTCTCCTATTCAACGGAGGCAGGGCGCCAGGGCCGGGATCAGTTCATCGACACCTTCTACGACCATTATTATCCTGCAGAGCTGGAGCCAGTTACGCCGCCTGCAGACTTTGATGAGCGCGCTGGTGAGTATGCTGGCGACTATAAATTCTGGCGTCAGAATTTCAGCACTATTGAGCGTGCGGGCGGGCTGTTGGGCAGTGGTATCACTGTGGCGCCAACAGGTGAAGGCTCCCTGATGGTTGGCGGGCTTTTACCGGCGCGTCAGTTTGTTGAAGTGGACAAGGACCTGTTCCGCCAAAAAGACGGCGACATGCTTTTGGCTTTCGGTCGTGACGAAAACGGTGCCGTGCGGGATCTGTATTTCGATATGCTGCCGTTCATGGCCCTTAGCCGGGCGCCAGCCTTTGAAAGCAGCTTCTTCACCATGGTGTTGCCACCGATAAGCCTGCTGTTGCTGATCACCGCCCTCACTGGCTGGGCTTACCGGCGCAAGGAATTTAAAGCCATGGAAGGCGGCGAACGAGTGGCGATCCGTCTTTCCCTGGGTGTTGCGGCGGCCAACCTGCTGTATCTGATCTTTGCGGCCGTTATCATCGCCAGCTATGGCGTAGAGCTGTACGAGGGCATTCCAACCATCTTTGGCGTTAACCAGACGCTGACTGTCGTGGCGCTGTTGCTGACACTGGGTATGCTTTGGCACGCGGTGAAAGCCTGGCGTGAAGGCTACTGGCGGCTGGGTCGTCGCATCCACTATAGCCTGGTGACGGCTGCTGCTGTGTATCTGGCGGTGTTCTTCTACTATTGGAACATCCTTGGCTGGCAGTATTACTGACGTGAGGTCCAGTTTCGCTGGAATCCCTTCGGGGGTTCCAGCCAATGTCGCCTGCAGTTTAAAGTGAGGACCCGATGTGCCTGATACCTCAGCATGGATGAAAGACGCGGATTGGGCCTTGCTCTCTGGCCTGATGCGCCAGCCGACCAGCCATATGTTTGTGGGCAAAGGGGCAGAGCGTCAGCACGGCGGCGATGCCCAGCGTCTGGTGCGGCGGCTCAAGGACCGCCAGGTTTATTCCGGATGGCGGCTGGAGGTGGACCGGTTTGCCCTTGGCATAGGGGTGACCGCGTTCGTGTTTGTGAAACTGATGGGGCAGGGCGCCGCGACACTGGACGCCTTCAGGCACAGCCTTTCCGACGAAACACAGGTCATCCGGCTCATTACCCTATCGGGTGAATTTGATTTCCTTGTTGAGGTGGTGGGGCGTGACGTTGCGTCGATCAACAGTTTCAGATCCCGTTGCCTGAATGCAAATGACCTTGTCAAAGGCACAACCACAATGATTTCCCTTGACTAATGTTTCAAAGCGACCGCTTTGGGTCAAAAGCGGAAGCCTTTCAACGTGATCAGTAAAGACTGCATTCGGGTATCCCGCGCCTGTCCCATGTCTCTAATTCTGTCCGATAAACATGCCAGATGAAGTGGCTGCGACACGGTCGATACATAGTCAGTTCTGTCCGTTCTCAAGTGTCAGTGGGAAAAACGACATTAAAGGTGTACAAAAATTTCTGGGCAGAATTAGTGTCATTTCCTGTTTCTGGAGCATTTGCTCAACAGGCCGAACGGCAATGCGGACGTAATCTGGCAAGTGGCTGAATGTCTGTTGCTCGCCAAGAAGCGGACAAAAGCCAGAAGCGGACAAGAGAAAGGGGAGAGCCGAAGCTCTCCCCTCCGCCTAGAGCACTTTTCGATCTTTCTGAATCATTAGGGGATTCACAAGGTGGCAGATTTCTGATTCAACATAGAGGCTGGAGAAGGAGGCCAGTCTCTATGTCGCATGCTTTTTCAATGGATTTGCGCAAA